>Ga0316207_10000400_pt1 | contig 74087 bp, 63 predicted proteins | sample 6weekpyrite_MG_FD_204943 | JGI IMG/M metagenome (GOLD analysis project Ga0316207, IMG submission 204943) | Microbial mat bacterial communities from mineral coupon in-situ incubated in ocean water Damariscotta River, Maine, United States -... | ecosystem: Environmental > Aquatic > Marine >... | reverse complement strand
ATTTATCATCAAGGCGTAGCATAAAATCTTTTTCATTACGCCTTAATTGCAACATTTCACTGCGAAGTTGAAAATTATCATTACCGATTAATTCTTCAACATCGTGTACTGCATTTCTTAACTCGCCGTACAAGCCATCTTTCGGGTTTAAGCCTATGCGTTGCTGAATTTCAGTGATATTTTTAAAATGCTGGTTGTACTTAGTTAATACTGAACGCATTGCTGAGAATTCACTTAATGATGAGCCTGAACTTGAAAAAGACTGCTCTAACGATCGAACTTGTTGCTGAAGCCCGGCAATGTTTTTTTCAAACTGGTTAAAATACTTAAGATCTTTGCGGGCGAGAAAGTCTTTTTCATTGCGCCTTAGTTGCAATACCGAGCTTTCAATCTTACCAATGTTAGCGGCAACCTCAATATCATGCTGTAGAGAATTACTTGCATAAGTAAGTAAAACAAGCATCAAAACCATGGCAAAAATCAAAATAGCTGTATTGGCAATTAATTTATGTTTTATAAGCATAACTGTGACCTAACTTTTATTTTTAGTGATGAATTAAAATATAAAATTAAGTATAGATAAGAATTTGAAAATTGTGTGGTTATCAACTTTTTTCTACAGTGCTTGAAAGGACAAGACTAACTTGCTTCACTACTAGGATGTTTTCCTAGCAAGATAGGTAAGTAATTTTTCTTCCGGTAAAGGCTTATCGATAAAATAGCCCTGTACGGCATCACAACCTAAATTACGTAAAACGTTCAGCTGATCACGGGTTTCAACACCTTCTGCTAAGACTCGCTTACCTAAACCATGAGAAAGTTTGACCATAGATTTAACTATGGTTAAATCAGAATCATTCGTGGCAACTTCGGTAATAAAACTGCGATCAATTTTGATTTTATCAATAGGCAATTTACGTAAATACGACAATGAAGAGTAACCTGTACCAAAATCATCAATAGACACTTTTATGCCCATATTTTGTAAGGTAACAATAGTATCCATAGCTTTAGCAATATCTGTCATCACGATATTTTCAGTAATTTCTAATTCCAAATATTTCGATGGTAAATTATTACTGAGTAATAAATTTTGAATTTTGGTAATCAATTGCGCGTCTTGAAACTCAACAGCCGTAATATTCACAGCAACGGCAATTCGACGTTTATATTTTTGATACCAACGAGCATTAGCACTACAAGCTTTGTTTAATATATAGTTATCAAATTCACTATTCATATTTAAAGCATCTATATCATCTAAAAAGCTAGCCGGTGACAATAAGCCTTTTTCTGGATGTTGCCAACGCGCCAGTGCCTCAACCCCTTCTAACCTATTAGTTAGCAAATTAAGTTGCGGTTGATAATATAAAACAAATTCATCGTTTTTAATGGCTTCTTTAATTTCTTTTTCTTTTAATAATAAACGTTTGCCTTCAGCCTGCATTCCTTGTTCAAAGGCTATAGTGGCAACACTAGTCGTTTCTGCATGATGTAAAGCTAGATTAGCATTTTGTAATAGTACCTCGGCATCATTACCATCATTAGGAAAGGTACAAAAACCAATACTCGCCTGAATATGCACTTCTTGACCAAGGAAATAGTAGGGGCGGTTCACAATTTGATGAAGGTGATCCGGCACTTTACTGATAACAGAAGCTTTTTGGTATTCAATAACAAACATAAACGAATCACCACTTAATCGACCTACGGCTTTGGGCAATAAAATACTGTTATTTAAGCGTGTTGCTACTTCTCCTAAAATATAATCGCCTGTTTTCAAACCATAAGTATCATTAATAAACTTAAACTGCTTAATATCAATAAGAAATATTGCCAATTGATCCGATTGCTTGCCGGCTAAAACCATCGCTTCTGACAGTTTATCCATGACTTGGCTGCGATTAAGAGCGCCAGTTAATGAGTCGTGCTTACCTAAATACTGTGCCTTGCTAATGGCATGTACTGCCATATTACGCTCAGCACCTTGCATCCAAATAAGTAAAATAAAACCTAAAACGCTGTGCGCGCCAATATCAAAATAAGCGATAAACTGTGAAAATTGATTAAACCAATGCTCTGATAACGCCATGATGGAAACAAACGAATAAAGTAAATAACGAATGCCTAATAACAAGCAGTAACCAAGTAGTATTTTACTAGAAAAGTGTGGCTTTCTATCAATAAAAAGATAGAAACTTGCTGCTAAAAAACAGCAGGCAAAAATAAAATTTTGCAAACTGACTTTAAGATAAAAACGATTGAAAATATTATTATCGTCAAAAGCATAAAAGGTGGCAGCACAAACACCAATAAATATAGCTAAGCCAATAAAGGTAAAATGAATATTTTGCGATAGCTGTTTTTTTACCTTGGCGCTATAAAGGCCAAATAACAAAAACACTATAAATAGATATGCACTAACCTGTTGAACTTGTCCATAAAACAACTGTAAATAATCATTGTAGGGGTGCATTCCTGAATTAGGTAACATGGCGCTGCTAGCATAATAGCTAGTTAACGCGATTAAACCATAAAACCAGTATTTTACGTATTCGCGGGTAAAAGCACGAAAATACATAAAAAAAACAAACGATAAAACAGCAAAAACACTTGCTTGAGTGGCAAATAAAAAAGCTATGGAGTCTACAGTTGCAAACATTAAGTGGTTTTCTACTTTTTAGAATAATCGCTACCCTATTAAAGATAGTTTTACTATAAAATACAAGTCACTATTTTAATTTCATGACAACGAGTTATACTGAGGGTGTTTTATTATCTATTTAAAGACTATTTAAAGAGCACTTTTATGGAATATGATACTTCGCAGTTATGTGATACCTATGCAGACTTAGTTGATGTTGTTGATCCTATCTTCAGTAATTATGGTGGCCGACACTCTTTTGGCGGTAAAGTTGTCACCATTAAATGTTTTGAAGGCACAGGGTTAATTGAACAACTCGTTGCTACTGGCGGCACAGGTAAAGTACTTGTTATTGATGGTGGCGGCTCAACAAGGCGAGCATTAATTGATAGTAGCATTGCACAAATTGCAGCTGACAACGGTTGGGAAGGCATTGTTTGTTATGGTAGTGTTCGTGATGTTGATGCGATAGAAGATATAGAGCTTGGTATACAAGGTTTAGTCTCTATACCTGTTGGCGCAAATGATAATGAATTTGGTGAAACCGATATAGCCATCAACTTTGGCGGTGTTACTATCTTACCTGACGATCACATTTATGTTGATAATACTGGTATTATCTTATCGCCAGAGCCATTAGATATTGAGTAAGTTTTACTGCTAGTTTATCACTTGCAGCTTATTCCTTGATATTGGTACTGGGTTTTGTTTCTGGATGCTGAGCAAACCACCTTTTCAGCCATATTTCTATCTCGTCAGGTACAACACCACGGTTAATGATGTCCCCTTGCATTAGTTTTCCGCCCATCATGGTAAAAGTATTGGCAATATCATCACGATTAATATGGGTGCCTATCAAGGGTATATTCATACTACGTGTTAAAGTAATTAACGCATTAATAATAGCTTTATCCGCTCTGTTATCTTCTTTATCTGCCAGTTGCTGACAGTTTATTTTTATCTGATGAATTGTCATTTTACGTAAATAACGTAAAGACTCATAACTGCCAGAAAAGTTATCAATAGCAATAGCAATGTCTAAAGATTTCAATTGATCGATAGTGTTTTTAGCCCGCTGACAGGCAGATAACATCACTTGCTCACTCAACTCTATCATTATATATTTACCGGCAATATTATAGTTTTTCATCTGCTGTTCAATATAATCAATGAGTGCTGGTTCAAGTAAATTTTTACTAGAAAGCGCCACTGATACTCTTTGCTGAACACCGAGTTTATGCAAGGTAAATAACGCTTTAAATGCTTGTTTAAACATTTGTTTGGTTAATAAGAAAACTTCACCACTGTGCTCAGCCAAATCGATGAAATCAAGTAACTCTAATGGCTGATCTTCGCTCGCATACCAATGCACTTTTAATTCAAAGCCAGCCAGCGAATTATCATTTACATTAACTTGCGGTTGCAAATACCAGCGTAAATCTTCAGCTAAAATATCTTGACGCAAACGCTCCATTAATCGTAATTGTTGCTCTGTATATAACACTGCACTGTTATCAAAGTATTGAATTTTTTGTTCGTTTTTCGCTCCCATTAACAAGGCATCAGTTGCGTGCGACACTATTTCACTAACACTGTTGCCATGTTCACCACTTATAGCCACGCCAAAAGCTAATTCAAAATTTAACGAGAAACTTTTAAAACTCATAGCATCTGGCACGGCTTTGGTTAGTTGCTGACATAAGTCATCAATAACATTTTTGACATCATGTTTAGTGGTCGACAAATCGAAAACAACTAAAAAGTCTAAACCTTGTAATCTAGCAAGTTTGACCGTTTTCGGGTTAGTATCAAAACTTAGTAAGTGTTGATTCTGTTCAGTATTTTTTTTCAAACAGAAAGCTAACTGCAACAGCAAAATATCAGAATTATGATGCCCTAATACGGTGTTTACCTGTTGAAAATTAATCGGTTTAAATACCACGGCTGCCATCTTGGCACTTTTATTTGCTTTCAAGGCTTGCTCAAATTGCTTTAAAGCATGTTGGGCGGTGGGTAAGTTGGTTGTAACATCATGGGTGTAGCTGAATAAATCTTCTTGAGTAACTTTTTGAACTGCTGATGTTTGTGCATTGTTACCTGTGAATTTATTTCGTAGTTTAAGTCCATAAAAAATGAGCACAGGTAAACTTAACCCAAGTAAAAAAGCATTAATACTGATAGCAGAAAAAATTGAATTCTGTGCTGAAAATGCAGAAGGTGAAAAAAACGAACTAAAAATAACTAACCACAAAGCAAGCGACACTTTCGAGCCCACACTAGCAATACGTGCGAAAACGTAGGATACAGAGCCTTTACAACCATCCATATTAAAGCCACCATGAAAGTAATTTAAACTAAAATTATATACTAGCTACAGCTTAAATCTAGCTAACTGTGCGTTTAAATCATTTGCCAAGGCAAGTAAGTGTTCACTTATCTCTTTACCTCGAATCGCATCTTCGCTAGATTTTTCTGCTACGTCACTGATATTCACCACATTAACATTAATTTCATCAGCGGCTAAATTTTGCTGTTTAGCTGCATCTGATATCTGGCAATTAAGCTCATCTAATTCTTTTATTTGCGTAGTTATATCAACTAATAATTTCGCCACATTAGCAACATCTTCAGCTTTTTCATTCGCTTGTTGACTAGCATCTTCCATTGAGTTTACTGCACCTTTAGCGTCTTGTTGCAAACCACCTATGGTTGATTGTATTTGATCTATCGACTCACGAGTGCGCGTTGCTAATGAGCGCACTTCATCTGCTACCACAGCAAAACCACGCCCTTGCTCACCAGCACGGGCAGCTTCAATAGCTGCGTTGAGTGCCAGTAAATTGGTTTGTTCGGCAATGCCCGTGATCACTTCTAAAACACTGCTAACTTCATTGGTTTTATTACTCAATTCAGTGATCATATTGGTATTTTCAATCACTTTATCACGCAATTCATCAATGCCAACTTTTGCTTCTTCAACTAAATCTAGACCTTGTGATGCCTGCTCACTCGCTGATACTGATTTATCGGCAGCGCTTTGGGTATTGTGCTGCACTTCATTTGCTGAAGCGTCTAATTGATTAATAGCTGCGGCTACTGAATCGGTACCATTTTTTTGCTCTAATACCGCAGCTTTGGTTAAGGATGATATTTCATCGACATTTTGCGCTGACGTAATAAGCTTACCTGTGGCATCTGATATGGATAAAAAGCTTTCTTTGAATGTTTTCATCATACCATTTAGCGCTTTGCTCACTTCGCCCAATTCATCATGATGATTAATTTTTATTTCTTTATTTAAATCAAGGTTCTGTGCAACTGTTTTGATGGTGTTTCGCAATCGCTTAAGTCTAAAGAACACGAGTTTTTTCAAGGTGTAACTTAAAAAGCCAAAACCAATAATGGTAATTATCAGTTGTAATATTGTCGCTTGGGTAATAGAACTAGCAATAGATGCATCAACTGCAGATAAATCATAAGTAATTTTAACTGCGCCAAGAATTTCATTATTAGCAACTTGGTGACATGTTAAACAATTAGTGCCACGATAATTATCGCTGGCTTTAATGGGCATAACAAAGCTCATCATGCGTTTACCATTTTCACTAAATTTTTCAAATGCTTTAACACCAGACAATCCTTGGCGTTCAAAGCTTGATTTGGCGCTTTGGTCAGCATGCCCGTCGCCAAAGACTTTGGTTAATGCTGGCGCTCTTAATATACGTGCTTCAACAATATCATCTTGGCTGACTATTTTATCTTGAATGATTTTACGATTGGCAATAGTGCCCGTTAACATCATGGTATTTACTGAATCGAAATAATTCAGTGCTAAGCTTTCTAGATTACGCTCTACAAGATCTTCAGCTAGGCTTTTTTCATCATTGTAGAAAAAAAAGATGGTGGTACTTAAAAACACTACAGCAATTAATATCAAAGCCGTGTTAATTTTTTTAGCTAAAGAAATTTGTTTAAACATAATTTTCCTAGTTATTGACAAAATTGCACTATACCCAAATAGTATAGTGCTCTATCGGCAAATAAATGAAAAGCTTAATGTTTATTAATTTCAAACAACCTTTTATTTTTCTTCAAAATAAAACTTAGCGCGTTTATCATCATAGTTACCAACTTCATTCATGGTATCAGCATTATATAAACGACCATTAACCATGGTGTAAATCACTTTATCGCTTACACGAATATCTTGACTAGCATCGCCGTCAACTACAATTAAATCAGCCAGCTTGCCAACTTTAATTGAACCTAATTGTTCATCTAAACCTAATGTTTTTGCCGGAGATATAGTAGCGGTGCGCAATGCTTGCAGTGGTGTCATGCCGCCTTGTGCCATCATCCACATCTCCCAGTGCATAGCTAAACCTTCACGTTGACCATGCCCCCCCGCATTTACATTTACGCCCAAGTCTTGCATTTCTTTTGCAACTTTAGCGACATTAAAGTGATTGTAATGATGTAGTGGCGCTTTTGTGCGGCGCATCGAGCGCGGATCTAAAAACTCACTGGGTACATACTTACTTAAACGAGGGTGTAACCAAACATCTGTGGTGTCATACCAGTAATGTTCACCTGAAATACCGCCATACGCTACGCCCATAGTTGGTGTATAAGCCATATTAGACTGCGACCATAACTGTTTAACATCATCATAAATTTTGGCTGTTGAAATTGAATGTTCTAACGTTGTATGACCGTCAACCACCATAGTTAAATTGTGCTGCAGTAGTGAACCACCTTCTGGCACTACTAACATTTCTAACTCACGCGCTGCTTGAATAAACTGTTGACGTTGATTTCTACGTGGTTGGTTGTAGCTTTTAACACTAAAGGCGCCGGCTTTTTTCAAACGCTCCACATGAAATTTAGCATCATCTAAGTTATCAACATGAGCGGTATAACCGGCAACCGTAGCGCCGTATAAAATAGTACCTGTTGAAAATAAACGCGCAGCCACAATATCACCGGCTTTTTGCATTTCGCTAGCAGCAAAAAATTCAGTGGTGTCGTTTGAAGGATCATGAATGGTGGTAACACCTAGCGCCAAACCTGCGTAGTTTTTCCAGTTTTGTTGGGGAATAATTTCATTGCTGCCTTGAGGACCATGAGCGTGAGCATCAATCAAGCCGGGCATAATACTTTTTCCAGTAATATCCACTATTTTGGCTGAGCTTGGAATAGTAACTTCACCCTGTTTACCTAGTGCTTTAATAACATTGCCATCGATTAAGACCACACCATTGTCGATAACTTGCTCACCTTCCATAGTAATAACTTTACCACCAACAAAAGCCACTAAACCAACCGGTTTATCTACGGATTTTTTATAGCCTAAATAGGTTTGCTGAACATCACTTTCTTTATCCGAGTTTTCAGCTTCTGCTACTTTTTTATCCTTTTCGACACTTTTATCTACATTAGTGCTTTTTGCTGTTATTTCAAATAAGTTACGAACACTTGCTTGATATAAGTCAGCACCTAAACTCCAATAAAGTTCATCAGAGCTGCCATTCCAGTTAATGCCTTCACCGGCACGAGTTGACAGTTGTTTTACCGGTAAATTGCTCGCTTTGGGGCCAATACTAATGACGTCACCACGCTCAACAAATGGTGTTACAAAGACCTTAAAACGCTCTGCAAAAGCAAGATATTCACCATTAGGCGAAACACGATATTCAGTAGCAAACTTGCCTTGATATAATGCTTTATCGTGTTGACCATCTAAGTCTACGCGCGCTAATTGTGGCTGTTCGCCACTTCTAATCACATAAATTCTATCGTTACGTTTACCAAAGTGAGCTTGCACCCCTGACTTTGTTACTAGTTTAGTTTTTCTACTCTTACTTTCGCCTTTAGCAGAAACGGCATAAATCCCCGGATGTAAGCCCCATGTTGGATCGGTAATATAACCACCTGAAACTTTACGATAAACTACGGTTTTACCATCGGGAGAAAACGTTGGCTCGATGTATTTACCCGGTTCATTAATTAATTTTTTACCTTTTCCGCCTCGACTTGAAACAATACGAATTTGCCCAAAGCTTTGATCATTCCACGTGGCGTACACTATTTTTTTACCATCGCGAGAAAAACTTGGGTTTAATTCAAAATGATTAGCTTGTTTGGTTAAACGTTTGGCTTTACCAATCGCTTTACCATTTTTCAAAGTACGAGTGTAAATATGCCCCATTGACTCAAAAACCACTTTATTGCCATCAGGTGAAATATGCACATCACGTAGCATTTTTACATCGAACTTATCTTGGTCAATATGCTGAGTAAACTTTAATGCTTGTTGAATTTTTTTAGTTGTTTTGACATGAAAATCAATAACCTTAGATTTTCTGCTGTTGACATCAAGTTGGTTAATTTTTCCGTTATCCCAAAAAACGATGCTTTCACTGTCTGGCAGCCAAGCAATGGTTGGATACACACCATGAATCGCCCAAGTTTCTTGCATATCACGTTCTAGATTGTCATATACTTTAATTTCTTCGCCACTTTGTAAATTATACAAGTACAAGTTTGACTGGAAATCATCTCGACTAATAAAAGCTAAATATTTACCATCTGGCGACGGTGTTGGGCGAATAGCGCCGCCTTTACCTGAAATAATAACTTCAACTTCACCGGTTGCTAACTCAAGGCGTTTAATTTTATAAATGCCTTTTTCGGAGTCTTTAGAGTAATGAAAAGTTTTACCCGGTGTTGCGTCTTGTGAAAAATAAACATACTTACCATCTGGAGAAAACGCCGGCTCGCCTAAATCTTTTTGCTGATTTGGACGCTTGGTCAGTTGCACCCCTTTACCACCCGTTTTATGGTACATCCACACTTCACCAGCTCCTAAAGAACGTGAACCAGTATAATGTTTACGACCAACTAAGTAATTACTATCTGGTGACCATGCAGGGCTATTAAGTAAACGAAAAGTTTCATTTGATACCGCTTTAGCGTTACTGCCATCTCGGTTCATGATCCATAAATTATCACCGCCATCCTCATCAGAGGTAAAGGCAATATATTTACCATCAGGGCTGAAACGTGGCTGCATTTGCCAAGCAATATCAGTCATTAGCGCAGTAGCTTCACCACCTGAAATAGGCATAGTATAAATATCACCTAATAAATCAAAGACGATGGTTTTGCCATTAGGACTGACGTCAACATTCATCCAAGTGCCAGAGGTAACATCAATATTGGCATCTTTAAATTTGCCTTGAGGGGAATTAACAGACCACTTAGCTTTTTCAGTTGACGTCTTGTCTTTGTTAGCTTCTGCTGCGCTAACCTGTGTAACAATTGGTAGCGTTATAGTGGCAATAACTAAGGATATTGCCTTTATTTTTTTTATTGTTGGGAACATGTCTCAGTACCTTTAATAGGGTGGATTCAGGTTTATACTTTTATTGAATACAATACAATATAATGCAATTTAACTAGCACTAACACCTTTCACCGAGCTAATGCGACAATTAACATACACGCTCTTTGCCATCCATGGCACCGCGACATACCGTTCATCCTAAACATAAAATTAGCGGTGAACTACAAAAGTTAAATTTGATAGCCCCAACGCGGCATGATGGTTTGCTCTACGCCTAAGTGATCTAAAATTCGTCCTACCATAAAATCAATTAAATCATTGATAGATTCTGGTTGATGATAAAAGCCCGGGGCAGCAGGCATAATAGTGACGCCTTGCTGAGAAAGGCTGAGCATATTGGTTAAATGTATGGTCGAAAAAGGCGTTTCACGTACCACTAAAATAAGCTGACCACGCTCTTTAATAACGACATCTGCAGCACGCTCTATTAAGTTATCACTCATACCTTGGCTAATAGCGGCTAGTGTTCCTGTTGAACACGGACAAACCACCATTTGTTTAGGTGCGGCCGAGCCTGATGCTACTGGCGAGAACCATTGCTCTTTGCCGAACACTTTAATTTGCTCTGCCTTGGCTTTAAACTTTTCAGTTAATAAATCACTTGCAGCATCAGGGGATGATGGCAATTTAAAGTTTAGCTCGGTATCAAGTACCACTCGCCCGGCACTAGAGCACAACAAATATATTTGGTAATCAGCAGCAATTAAGCACTCAATAAGCCGTAAGGCATAAGCAGAGCCTGAAGCGCCAGTGATCGCCAAGGTTATTTTTTTATTAAAATTTTCCACGCTACACCTTATTTATTTAAATTCGCTAATGTTGCGAGCAATTTTTCATGAATATTGCCGAAACCGCCGTTACTCATAACAACAATAGTATCGCCTGCTTGGCTTTGCTTAACGATAGTCGAAACTAAACTATCAATACTTTTTTCAACAAAACATGGCACTTGACACTGATTAACCAGATCAGCCATTGACCACTTGATATCTTCATCTTGAAAAATAAATACTTGGTCTGCTTGCGCTAAAGATAATGGCAAAGCATCTTTATGCACTCCTGACTTCATTGTATTTGAGCGTGGCTCTAGTACAGCAAATACACGACCTTGGGTACTGTTCTTAACATTTTGGCTATCAACTTGTGCGCGAACCCCTGCTAGGGTTTTTGCTATTGCCGTAGGATGATGAGCAAAATCATCATACACCTTGATGTGATTTACCTCACCCTTTAGCTCAAAACGACGTTTGGTGTTGATAAATTCCCCCAAGGCAGCAATAGCAATATGGCTAGGAACACCGGCATGGCGCGCGGCAGCTATCGCCATTAACGCGTTATCAATATTAAAATCACCAATCAGTGACCATTTTACTGTGCCTTGCTCTTCGCCCTTAAAAGTAACGACATATTCACTACCATCTGCAATAAGTTTTCTCGCCTGCCACCCCTGCTGACAAGCGCTTTGCTCGCTTGGCGTCCAGCATCCCATAGTGAGCGTTTCATTAATTGCCTTTTCATTTTTCGGCGATAAAATCAAACCGTTACTTGGCACCATGCGAATAAGGTGATGAAACTGGCGTTGAATGTCGCTAAGATCATCAAAAATATCGCCATGATCAAATTCTAAATTGTTGATCACTAAGGTTCTTGGTCGATAATGCACAAACTTAGAACGTTTATCAAAAAAGGCGGTGTCGTACTCATCAGCCTCAATAACAAAAAAAGGCGCGTTGCCAAGGCGAGCAGAGCAGTCAAAATTTTGCGGTACGCCGCCAATTAAAAATCCCGGTGTTAGTTGAGCATAGTCTAAAATCCACGTCAGCATACTGCTGGTGGTGGTTTTACCATGAGTACCCGCAACTGCCAACACCCAGCGGTCTTTAAGCACATTTTCTAATAACCATTGCGGACCAGAAATATAAGGAATATTACGATCAAGCATATACTCCACCATGACATTGCCCCGTGACATAGCATTACCAACAATCACTAGATCGGGTTCATCATTAAAATGCTCTGTATTATAGCCTTGCTTTAATTCAATACCTAGTTGCTCAAGCTGTGTACTCATTGGCGGATAAACGTGCGCATCACAGCCGGTCACGCGAAAACCAAGCTCTTTTGCCAACGCGGCAATACCGCCCATAAAGGTGCCGCAGATACCAAGAATATGTAAATGTTGAGTTTTATTTGTCATGAGCAAGGAGAAAACACTGAAATAGGATGAAAAATTATAATGGTTAATATACCTTACCCGTCTAGGACAAGTAAAAAACTATTGGACAAATAATGTCAGCAACAAAAGTTAGCAGCCTTCATGTTTACCCAATTAAATCTACTGCTGGCATTAGTTTACCCTTTGCTAAAGTAGATGAATTAGGATTAGCCTTCGATAGACGTTTTGTGCTCAGTGATCTTTCAGGTCAGTTCATTACCGCCAGAACCGAGCCAAAATTATGTTTGGTGCATTCTAAACTGATTGAAAATGGTTTATCGCTGTCGGCTGCCAATATGTCTGAGCTCAGATTATGTTATGAAAAATTTAGCAATGAATATGAAAATGTAACAGTTTGGGGTGATGAGATTGACGGGCAGCTTTGCTCGACAGAAGCTAACGCATGGTTTAGTGATTACTTGCAGCGACCATGTCAGCTGTTATTTTTTGGTACTAAATCGCACCGAGAAAGAAAAAAAAATACAAACAAAGCCAGAAAAGTAGCCTTTGCTGATGGTTATCCATTGCTATTGATTTCACAGGCTTCCTTGGACGACCTCAATGCTCGCCTTAAAAAAAATCAGCAACAAACAGTGTCTATGGCTCAATTTCGGCCCAATATTGTTGTTGAGGATTGTTTACCCTTTGCCGAAGATAGCTGGCAGCACGTTCGAATAGGCGATGTAGAGTTTAAAGTCAGTAAACCCTGTGAGCGCTGTATATTTACCACGGTTAATCCTATTACTGGCGAAAAACATGCTGAGCTACAACCGCTAACGACACTTAAATCATACCGACAAACACCTGATGGCGAAGTTTTATTTGGTCAAAACTTAATTCCATTAAACAGTGGTGAACTTAAGCTAGGCGACGAATTAGTGGTGTTAAGCAAAAAAGATAAACCTAGCTTTAATCAACTAGCGCAAAATTCAACTACACTACTAACAGCAGAAAATAAAACGACTCAAGATAAAAATAAAGTATCGCAAGGACAGCCTATGCAACTTACTTGTCAGCAAATAATTATTGAAACCCATGATGTAAAAACCTTTGTTTTTACTTGGGCTAGCGCTAGTCAAATGAATCAACTTGCCGGGCAACACATTAATTTACTTGTGAACATTTTTGGTGTTGACCAGCCTTGTTGCTACACCATAGCTTCAGCGCCAACAACTAAAAATGAACTTAGCTTAACTATAAAAAAGGTACCTAATGGTAAAGTGTCTAATTTTTTCCACGACCACTTCAAAGTGGGTGATAAGGTTAGAGCCCGCGCGCCTAGCGGCAACTTTCATCTTCCTGAAAAAACACCTAAAAAAGTTTTACTGTTATCCGCAGGAAGTGGCATTACGCCGATGTTATCTATGTTACGGTTTATGGTCGAAAAACAAGTTAACAACCAGATTATCTTTTTTCATAGCGCTCACAGTGAAGACGATCTAATTGCTCAAAATGAAGTTAACGCTTTAGCAAAACAGCATGGTAATTGCCAAGTAATTTATACGTTGACACAAAAAGTTAATCCGCAATGGCAAGAGTACCAAGGCCATTTAAGTGAACAAATGCTCGCTAACATTCCGAACTTAATACACTATGATGTTTATGTTTGTGGTCCTGAAGGATTTAGAAAAACAGCACAACAACATTTACGTTTGCTAGGTTTACCCAAAACGCAATACCATTATGAAACGTTTGGCAGCAAAAAAGGGATAGAAACCTCACCCACAATTGATAATGATGTAAGTAAACCAAACAAGCAAAAGCTAACTCTTAGTTTTGAAAAGTGGCACAAAGACTATCAAGTAAAAAACTTGAGTAACAACCCGAAGACCATATTAGAGCATGGCGAAGATGCCGGCTTAATTTTACCTTATTCTTGTCGAGCTGGTATGTGCGGCAACTGTAAAGCTAAACTTATTAACGGCAAGGTAAAGCAACTTTCAAGTGATGGTTTAACTGCTGATGAAAAACAAGACGGCTATATTTTATGTTGCTCAGCTATTGCGCTGAGCGATGTGGCGATTATGCACAACTAATTGCGTATTTGTATTGATGAGTTATGATCTATTTCGCCCTCTTCATCAATGGTAATAGCTTTGTCGTCCATTTGCACAACTGCTAATTTCCCTTCTGGCGTTTTCCTAACGAAAGACAGAGTATAGCCAAAGTGGCTTATTTCGCTTAAAGAACACTGCTGAGCAACACTTAACTCCTTAAGTAATTGCTTTATTTTTGCTTCTACCTTACGTCTTTCTTCTGGCATCAAACTATTCCTGTTAATTTCCATCTTCTATCTAAAAGATAGCAATATAATCTAGATATTCCTAATTAATGTGTTTTTTATAATAGATATGAATGAAGTAAACTAGACCAAGGTCGAAAAAGCTTGACGTAAATCAACATATCGAAGCTATTTAACAAGTTAATTTGAGAAGTTGATTTAAATCAACTCTTCAAGTCATATCGAGTGTAAGAATTAGCCCATAGTGTACAAATAATTACAAAAACGAAAAGTACCTACACTTATTTGAATGAATTATAAAACATAAAACTGGGATAATGATAATGAAAACAGCAAACTTAAGCACAAAAAAATTCACACTTTCTATATTAACCGCTGCTATTTTGGCAGCTCCTTCAGCTTTTGCAGCGGAGCCTACTCATGCTAAAGGCATTAGTGACGCACTCGCTGATACTAATGCTAAGTTATCATTTCGTGCTCGTTATGAAGGCGTAGGTCAAGATGGTAAGGACGATGCTAGCGCTTTAACAGTACTAAGTCGCCTCACAATTAATACGGGGGCATACCAAAACTTTTCTTTAGGGCTTGAAGTTGACAATGTTAGCGCACTCGTTGATGACTACAATGATATAGGTACTGATTATGTTGGCAACGAAGCTGTTATTGCTGACGCTGAAGTGACAGACATTAACCAAGCCTTTGTTAAGTACACTAATGGTGACTTATCAGTAAAAGCGGGACGTCAACGTATTAATCATGACGGACAACGTTTTATCGGTGGTGTAGGCTGGCGTCAAAATGAACAAACCTATGACGGATACCGTTTTCAGTATAATGCGACGGAGCAGTTAAACCTTGACTATACCTATGTTTACAATGTGAACCGCATCTTTGGCCCTGATAGCAAAAAAGCAGGAAAATTAGGTGGTGAATTACATTTACTTAATGGCGCATTTGCTATTAACAAAAAACATAAAGTTTCTGGCTTTGCTTATATTTTAGATTTTAATACCGCAGCCGCTTTATCTACTAGCACTTACGGTCTTTTATATAACGGACAGTTCGGTCCCGTTAAAGTATTAGCCAGTTATGCAACCCAAAGTGATAACGGCGACAACCCAAACAGCTTTGATGCTAGTTATTACAATGTTGAAGCTGCAACAAAATTGGGTAGCTTCACAGTAAAAGCCGGTGTTGAAGTATTAGGCAGTGACAATGGTGTTGGCTTTAGCACTCCGTTAGCAACATTGCATAAATGGAATGGTTTTGCTGATAAGTTTTTAGGCACGCCTGCTGATGGTCTTGAAGATATCTACATCACCGGTGTTACTAAAGTAAAAGGCGTTAAACTTGTTGCTACTTACCATGACTTTTCCTCAGATGTGAATGGTATTGACTATGGCTCAGAAATTGATTTAGTCGCGGCTTACAAAGTTAATAAAAACTATAGTTTATTAGCTAAATATGCCAACTATAGCAGTGATAGTTTTGCCACAGACACAGATAAACTCTGGTTAATGCTAACTGCTAAGTTCTAATTAGCGATAAACAGTAAGAAAAGTTTACAAGGCACTCAACTCACGTTAAGTGCCTTTTTTGATCGCTAATTTACTTGATTTTATTTTGCTCAATAAAATTGTGATTGTCCTGTGCTGATTGAAAGATTAGAATAGTCGCGGTTTTCATGGTTAGGCTTAATCCCTTTGTTATTAATGATCGACAATTACGATTCTTTTACTTTCAATTTAGTGCATTACTTTCAAGCACTGGGGCAAGAAGTACAAGTTTTCCGTCATGATGAAATAAGCATAAATAAGATTGAGCGCCTAAAACCTGAGTATTTAGTTATTTCTCCCGGCCCGTGCACACCAGACAGTGCTGGCATATCTTTAGCCGTGGTAGCTCATTTTGCAGGAAAAGTTCCTTTGCTGGGTGTTTGTTTAGGTCATCAATGCATTGCCCAACATTTTGGCGCCAAAGTACTTAAAGCAAAAAAGTTAATGCATGGTAAAACTAGTCTGATTACTCATAATGGCGCAGGTTTATTTCATCAACTTAACAATCCTTTGCAAGTAACCCGCTATCACTCACTTATTGTTGATAAACAGTCTTTGCCTGATGAACTTGAAGTTACCGCATGGAGTCATGATCAACAGGGTAATAACGAAGAAATCATGGCGTTTGAGCATAAAAAACTTGCTATTTGCGGAGTGCAATTTCATCCCGAATCTATTTTAACCGAGCAAGGTTTGGCACTATTAAATAATTTTTTAACTAGGTATTGTTCAAATAATTCTTTAACATAACCAAAGATAACAACTTTATAACATTAATGCTTTGATAACATCGCCCGATAACTTTAGAATAAACCTTTACTCTTTAGCAGCCCGTTCAAGATATTTTTTAAGACACTAACTAGCCTTTATGCAATTTTTTGATAATAACGACACAATTTCTGCCATTTACCAACAATCAATCAGCCTAGCTATTAGCAAAGATTTTGCTGAGCAGCGCCATGGCAAGGTGAATTTGGTCGATTTTCAAGGTAGCGAACAAGAAAACCGTCGCAGAGAGTTATTGTCAGTTGAAGTAAAAGCACAGCAAGAAAAAATAGTGGCTGCGCACGGAGAAGAGCACTTTCGCAAGCAAATCATGGCAACTTTCTATGCGCAAGTTAATAAAAAAGTTAATGAAGAGTTTGATAATAAAGCCTACGTTTACAATAACGTACTCAGCATTGAAGATGCCGCACCAACAATTTTAGAGCTACTTTACTTACGCGCAACCTCTATTAATAAAATAAAACCCTTAGCAACTTCATTACCTTGGCTTGCCACAGATTTGATTAATTTAGTAAACAAGCCCCAGTATCGAAAACGCGCTGATGTGCAAGTAAATGATGCCAAACTTGCGTTAAGTTATGTTGGCTTGGATAATTTAAAGCTAGTAATGCCAACTTTTATTCTTAAACATTGGCTACCCACAAGCACTGCACCATTTAGTTTAATGAAACGAAAGCTGTGGAATGATAGTTTATCTATTGCCCTTGCTTCAAACGTGCTAGCTGAACATGCAGGAATAAATAGTTACACGGCTTTTACCACGGGTATGCTATCAAACATTGGTCAACTAGCAATAACTCGCTGTTTTTTAAATACCTACAACCGTATGTATAAACAAGAGTTACGTGACGCCTTTAATGCCAAAGACAAACGTCTGCATGATATTTTGTCTCAAATTAAAAATTCACCCGAATTATTGCTAGAACAAATAATTTTGCGCAGCAGTAAGTTGTCTGCTGAATTAATTGAGCTTATGAACTTTGATCGCTTACCTATTACCGAAGCAATGTTTGACTTAGCCTATAATGAGTCAATTGAAAAAATGACTCCTATCGCACAAGTAGTTACCAAAACCAAAGTTTATATAACCTATCGTAATCTAGCGAAAGCCAATTTGATTGATGACGATGAAAAAACAGCACTATTTGAATCAGCAAAATTAAGCAAAGCTGAAATATCATTGCTTAATAAAAGCGATATTGATCACATAAAATTAAAATTTAACTAGTTTTAGCCAGTTTTTTTCAAATTATTTTTGATTATTTATGAAGCGAGTAACATATTAGTTTTTTTTGAGTAGGCTCCCTGCCTTATGACAAACTTACTTTAGCGTATTTTTTACCTATCCATAAATATTCATTAATATTGAATAAAACCCGTCAACCCTTTGTTTTTACTAGCTTGTAGCGTATTCAAGCAAGACAAAGTTGCTTTTTTCTGTCATAATAGTTTCCTATTTTTTATCACTGCCTAATATTTTTAGTGCAAGAACTTCTCTTGCTTCTATACTCAAACGAAGTAAAGTCAGTGTTAGCAATACCAACAAGTTTTTAAATTTTAGGAGTTTCAAATGTCAGAACAGTTTTCTGTAAATCGTGAGTTATTTGATGATGTTATGGTGCCAAATTATGCACCTTCAGCCGTTATTCCAGTACGTGGACAAGGCTCTCGAGTGTGGGATCAACAAGATAAAGAGTATGTTGATTTTGCCGGCGGTATTGCAGTAAGTTCTTTAGGTCATTGTCACCCTGCACTTGTTGGTGCATTAAAAGAGCAAGGTGAAAAAATCTGGCATCTTTCTAATGTAATGACTAATGAACCTGCATTACGTTTAGCAAAAAAATTAGTCGATAGTACTTTTGCTGAAAAAGTTTACTTTGCTAACTCAGGTGCAGAATCAAACGAAGCCGCATTAAAACTTGCTCGTCGTTGGGCGCTTGACGTACATGGCAGTGACAAAACTCAAATTATCGCCTTTAAACAAGGTTTTCACGGTCGTACTTTCTTTACCGTTACAGTTGGTGGCCAAGCTGCTTATTCAGATGGCTTTGGTCCTAAACCAGGCGACATTGTGCATGCTGAATATAACAACTTAGACAGTGTTAAAGCGCTTATTTCTGATAAAACTTGTGCCATCATGATCGAACCATTACAAGGTGAAGGCGGTATTGTTTCACCAACAGATGAGTTTATTAAAGGTGTACGTGAGTTATGTAATGAGCACAATGCTCTATTAATTTTTGATGAAGTGCAAACCGGTGCTGGTCGTTTAGGTCCTTTATATGCCTATATGGATCTTGGGGTAACACCTGACATTTTAACGTCAGCAAAAGGCTTAGGTGGCGGTATTCCAATTGGTGCAATGCTAACAACAACTGACATTGCTAAGCATTTAAAAATTGGTACTCATGGTAGTACTTACGGCGGTAACCCATTAGCTTGCGCGGTTAGCGAAGCGGTTATCGATGTAATCAATACCCCTGCAGTACAAGATGGCGTGAACGCTAAAGCACAACTTTATGTTGATGGTTTGAATGCAATTAACGCTAAATATAATGTTTTCAAAGAAATTCGCGGTAAAGGTTTATTGATTGGTGCTGTGTTAAATGAAAATTATCAAGGTAAAGCGAAAGACTTTTTAGTTGCAGCTATGGAAGAAGGCGTAATGACTTTAGTTGCTGGCGCGAACATTGTACGTTTTGCTCCATCACTAGTTATTCCTGATGAAGATATTGCTGAAGGCTTAGTTCGCTTTGAAAAAGCAGTCGCTAAAATAGCCAGCTAGTCGTCCAGTAAAACTGGTATTTATTCACGCTTATAAACTAATAAAATAAGCGCGAACAAGTGCCCGCCAATAATCCGAGAGCTATTTATGATAATTATCCGTCCTATTGAAACGACTGATTATGACGATTTATATCGCATTGCTATTGAATCAGGTCATGGTTTTACTTCATTGCCTGTTAATGAAGGTATTTTAAGAAAACGCATTAGCCATTCAGAAGAATCTTTTAAGGCTTTGGTAAACCAACCGGGCGATCAAGGCTATCTGTTTGTCATGGAAGATACACAAACCGGTCAAGTAGTTGGTACTACCGGCATTGAAGCAGCCGTTGGCTTAGACAATGCCTTTTATCATTATCATCTAGGTAAAGTGGTGCATAGTTCTCGCGAATTAGATATTCATAATACCGTTGAAACCCTTGCTCTTTGTAACGATTACACTGGTGCCACTGAAATTTGCACTTTATTTTTACAAGAAAGTCATCGTAAAAATGGTAATGGTCGATTCTTATCCCGTGTCCGTTTTCTATTTATGGCAGAGCATACTGAGCGTTTTTCTGATTGTGTTATTGCCGAAATGCGTGGTGTTAGTGATGAAAATGGTAAATCCCCTTTTTATGACTGGCTTGAAGAGCACTTTTTATCAATAGAGTTTACGCGTGCAGACTATTTAACAGGTATAGGTAATAAAGACTTTATCGCAGAATTAATGCCTAAATACCCTGTTTATGTCAATTTATTAACCAAAGAAGCACAGCAAGTCATTAACAAGGTTCACAATAACACTGTACCTGCCTTGCGTTTACTTGAAGCTGAAGGGTTTTCTCGACGCGGTTATGTGGATATTTTTGATGCCGGTCCTACTGTTGAAGCAGAGCGCAGCCAAATTAGAGCAGTGCGTGACAGTAATAAATACCAAGTATTAATAGACGATAGTGGCAGTGTTGAAGACACGCAAAAATATATTGTTTGTAATACCAAGGTTGAAGGTTTTAGAGCAACACAAGTTAAATTAACAGTGCGTGAAACAGCAAATCAAGTGGTTATTACCAGCGATGTCGCTCAAGCGCTTCAAGTACAGCAAGCAGACTGGGTTCGCCTTCTAAGTAATTAATAGCATCTATTCATGCTAGGTTTAAATAGGAATATATATGTCAAACGTTCAATTTATTAATGGTCAATGGCTAGCAGGTCAAGGTCATGAAGTTAGCTCACTAAATCCTGCTCGTAATGAAGTTATCTGGCAAGGAAAAACAGCATCGCCAGAGCAAGTAGAACAAGCAATTAGCAGTGCCCGCACTGCATTTGAGTCTTGGTCAACGATTAGCTTTGATGAGCGCGTTAGTATAGTAACTAAGTTTGCTGAATTACTTGGCGAAAACAAAGCCGCATTAGCCGACACTATTGCCCAAGAAACAGGTAAACCTCGCTGGGAAACGTTAGGCGAAGTTGGCGCTATGGTCGGTAAAATCAATATTTCTCTTAACGCTTATAAAGAGCGTACTGGCACAGTTGAAAACCCTATGCCGGGTGCCAAAGCCTTTATTCGTCATAAACCTCACGGTGTTGTCGCGGTATTTGGCCCTTATAATTTCCCTGGTCATTTACCTAATGGTCATATTGTTCCTGCACTTATCGCCGGCAATACCATTGTATTTAAACCAAGTGAATTAACACCAAAAGTTGCTGAAGAAGTATTAAAAATTTGGCAAGCTGCTGGTTTACCAAAAGGCGTTATCAACCTTGTTCAAGGTGAAGTAGAAACTGGTAAAGCCTTAGCAAGTAATAAAATGATCGATGGTTTGTTTTTTACTGGTAGTTCAGCAACCGGTCATTTATTACATGAGCAATTTGGTGGTCAGCCGGGTAAAATTTTAGCGCTAGAAATGGGCGGAAATAACCCGCTTGTGGTTAAAGATGTTAGCGATATAACCGCTGTTGTTCACGATATTATTCAATCTGCCTTTGTTACTACAGGGCAACGTTGTACTTGTGCTCGTCGTTTATTCATCGAAGCAGGGGCTCAAGGTGATGCTATTATTGCTAAGCTTATTGAAGCCACAAAAGCATTAACCATTGGTTATTATGATGATGAAGAACAACCTTTTATTGGTTCGATGATCTCTGAAAAAGCGGCTTTAGGTTTAGTTGCTGCTCAACAAAAATTAGTCGATTTAGGTGCAACCTCATTACTTGAATTAAAACACCTAGAAGCTAATACTGGCTTTGTATCACCGGGTATTGTTGATGTAACCGATGTTGTTGCTGATGTACCTGATGAAGAATACTTTGGTCCATTATTGAAAGTATACCGCTACACTGATTTTGATGAAGCGATCAATGAGGGTAACAATACTGGTTTTGGTTTGTCAGCTGGTTTATTAAGTGACAGTGAAGACTTGTACAATCACTTCTTTACTCGCATTCGTGCTGGTATTGTTAACTGGAATAAACCAATTACCGGCGCAAGTAGTGCCGCACCATTTGGTGGTATTGGTGCCAGTGGTAACCACAGAGCTAGTGCCTTTTATGCGGCTGATTACTGTGCTTACCCGATAGCTTCTGTTGAAGCAGAAAAAGTAAGCTTACCTGCGACATTAAGCCCAGGTATCAAACTTTAACTACGTGCTTAGCTACAGTACTTAACTACTTAATATAATTATGCAACTTAAAGATACTTACATCTTTGCGACCAAAAGAGAAGAGGGGTTTCGCCCCTGCTTCTTTAAAAATATCGATCAAATTTAATCTTTGGTGGTAGCGCTTGCTGTCACCAACATTTCTTGTTGTACCCGTATAGTCAATCGCTGCCTCTATATCAATTTATTTAATCTATTTCATTTAAGTCTAGTTAATTAATTTTAACAAGAAAATTAGTAAACAGAGGAATACTCATGACAGCTCAAGTACAAGAACTTTTCAATAATATATGGCAACAATATTTAGCAGTAACGCCATCAGCAGATAAAATTCACCAACTCTTAGGTAATGGCAATGATGTCATCAACGACCATGTTGCTTATCGCACCTTTAACCTAGATAAAGTCAATCTAGAAAAGCTAGCTAGTCACCTTATTACCATTGGTTATACTGAGTGTGGTCAATATGACTTTGCTGCAAAAAAACTAACAGCAAAGCATTTTGAGCACAGTAACAGCACTATGCCTAAAGTTTTTATTAGCGAATTGCGCGTTGAAGAGTTTCCTGCAGAAGTTCAAAAAATTATTCATAAATTAGTAGATCAATTGCCTGACAATATTAGCGATCAAGAAAACTTTTTATATTCCGGCCGTTCGTGGGAAATTAGTTCAACCGACTATCAAACTTTGCTTGCAACAAGCGAATATGCAGCTTGGTTGGCAGCATGGGGTTACCGCGCTAATCACTTTACTGTGAGTATTAATCATTTAGATAATTTCGACTGTATTGTTGCTGTTAATGATCGCTTGAAAGCCGCAGGTCACAGTTTAAATAATACCGGTGGTGAGATTAAAGGTAATGAAATAGTAAAACTTGAGCAATCATCGACCCTTGCCGATAAAGCGATAGTTGAGTTTTCAGATAAAAGTATGGAAATTCCAAGCTGCTTTTATGAATTTGCTAAGCGCTACTCGCAAGCTGATGGTGAGTTGTACACAGGTTTTGTTGCGGCTTCTGCAGATAAGATTTTTGAAAGCACTAATGCGATTGCGTAGGTAGCAGTAAAACACTACAAAGAATTGTATTGTAAAAATAAAAATGCCATTCATCAAAAATGAATGGCATTTTTTATTAAATAATTTTAATTATTATTGATTAAAATTATTTGTTTACTTTTTTGCGACGTAACCAAACTAATGGCAATAAAGCTAGAGATATCCACCCCATTGAACCACCTGATGATTTCTTACCTGTAAAGACAGGAGGTGGTGCAGGTTGCTCTGAGGCTTCATCCATTAAGTTATTAACATTTACCACAACTGTTTCTGCTTCAGAAACGTTACCAACACTGTCAATAGCCGTTACATCTAATGTAATCGACGTTAAACCAGCATCGTAATCAAGCAATGTTGAATCTGCTACTTTAATGGTTCCATCTCTTTCCATCATTACAGCAACAGAAGTAGATGACTGAATGAAGTATTCAGAAACTGGGCTAGTATACAAATCAGGATCTGTCGCTTTTACCATGCCAATTACAGTACCATTTTCAGTATTTTCATCAACACTAAAGGTTTGGTCAGCTGTAACAACAGGTGCAACCCCTGCTTCTTGCATTGGTGTTGCTACTAACGCTTGTGAACCAGAGTCTGATAACATGACAAAGTTATCGCCACTCATTAGCAATTGTGCTTTTTCACCAACGGCTATCGTTTCAACTTCTGCACCTTCATCATCTACTAACATCGTTAGTTCATCAGAAATAGCAAAATCAACACCCGTAACAGTAGCCAAGTCTAAACCTGTATCATCATGAAATTCCCATTGAGACTCACCAATACGGAATCTAACAGTAGCATCGTACATACCAAGATTCTCAGGCATTAAACCAACTTCTTCAATACAAGATTGTAATGTTGTGAAGTTATTACCTGGGGTAAAGTATAAATTGCCGATATATTGCTCAGCCCAATTCCACGAAGAAGTGAAAGTAACTGTAAAGCCAGGAGCATCATAACCAAAAGCATCTAAAGGTAAAGCTTGAGCCGAATAATCATACGAGCCATCGCTATCTACATCAATATCAGCATAAAAACCACCGATATTAGTTGATGACATGCCATCAGCCATAGTTAAGGTTGTAAAAACTGAGTAACCTGATGCACAAAAACTGGTTGGCACTTCCAAAACTTCAATAGAGCCGGCTTGGAAATCTAAATAAGGGCTATCGCCTACTTCATCTTCTACCGTTAAAGGTACTGCAAACGCCTCTAGATCTACTACACCCGTGTTAGTTACATAACGTTTAACACCTTCGTCAGTAATAACAGCAGCAACTTCGGCAGATGCTGTTGCTTTAGGTAATACATGGTAAACAAGGTGGAAGCTTTCATCACCATCGGTAAACTGTAATGCTCCATCAAATTCTAAAGTAGTAAGAACATCAGTGCCATCAGGAGAAGCAAGTAGATCTGAATCTAACGTCCACTCTGGTAGTTTAGACGGGTAAAAATGACCAACAACTTCAATCTCTGTTGAACCACCTGCTGGTACTTTCACTGAACTTGGGTAATCAAAAACTACAGCCCCTGTTGCAGCGTCATCAGCATAACGCTCATCTAAAGAAAGAGAGTAAGTTTTAGCTTCTGCAGAGAAGTTTTTAATGGTTACTGTTTTAGTTACAGCTTGATGGCCTGATAAATTCATTAAGCCAAAAGCAAGCGCAGCTTGTTTAGTTTCTTTATCCCATGCAGCAACAGGAAGCATTGCAGCTTTTTCAGCATCAACTAAACCAGCACCAATATAACTAATAGGCGCTAATGCAGCATCAGGGTTAAGCGTACGAGCTTCCATAGTAACGTCAAGGTTAGCCGAGTTCATTAATGTCGCTTTAATTTCAAGGGCAGTTCTGTTTGGTAAAGCTTCTTTAAGTAGTGCCATTACACCGGCAGTCATCGGGCTTGAGAACGAAGTACCACTGATTGGTGATAACTGATCCCCACCACCTGGATATGCTGTTAAAATAGAAACACCCGGCGCTGTAATTTCTGGCTTTAACCAACCATCAGATGAAGGACCACGTGAGGTAAATGATGCAATAGCCCCTGGAGTTTTGATAAGTTCAGAAGTAAATGAGAATGTCAAAGCTTCTTCAGCTGCAAGTGCATCTTTAATGATTTGGCCATCTTCCATTGAAATACCAACAGAAGGAATAGTAATAGCGGCATCAAAACCACCTAAACCAATAGCCCCACCACCTTCAACGTTATTCGCGATAATAACAAATTTAGCACCTTTAGTTTGCGCATTTAAAACCTTGCTAGTAAATGTACAGGCACCTCGATCGATTAATACTACTTGGTCAGTAAAATCAACATCATCAGCAAAGGCTTCACAACCATTTTGATTAGCTTCAGGATAAACAATGGTAGAGTTAGCGTCAGTAAAATCTAACTCTTGCGGACCAAAACCTGCCGAGCCTGCTGAAATCTCACTACCGTTTAATGATGAACTAATAAGATTACTTTCAAGTGTCGGGTGAGTCATTGCACCAACAGACATAACGCTTTTAGTTGTACTTGGACCACCAACAATAAATGGTGTTGGACCATCATTACCTGCTGAAATAGCAGAAACAACACCTAATAGCGCTGCTTTATCTAACATTTCTTGAACTGCACCACCACGAGTTGTACCAAAATCACCACCTAATGACATATTAATAACATCAACACGGTCAGCAATATCGCCATCGCCATTTGGATCCATAGCCGCTTCTAATGCCATCATTTGCGCAGCACCAGAACAGAAGTTAGCACAAACTGAATACATGTAAACATCTGCATCAGGTGCTAAGCCTAAAACTGAGTGAGTTACATGGGTACCATGAGACTGATCAAAGTCAATTGGATCGGGATCAAAATTCACAAAATCATAGCCGCCAATCACATTACCTTGTGGCCAAGCAGGCGTATCTGCAGGATCTGCTATTGCCGCTTCCCACGCTTCAGCAGTACCAGGACCTCCCATTGCCGCATGAGTATAATCGACACCAGTATCTAAAATAGCGACACGAATTCCTTGACCAGATGCAACGCCAGCATTAACTAGTGCGGTACCTTTCATATATTCGGCACTTGCAACGACATCTAATTCAGTATCATAAATAGGCAAAATATCAGAGACTGAAGAATTACCCAACAATGAAGATAATAATTTACCATCGGCTTTAACAACAATACCGTTGGTTAGGTTACGAGTTTTCGAAATAACTTCAATATCACTTGACAATGCTTGAATAGCGGACATAACACTGTTTTGTGTTTTGTTAATATTCGCAACTGCTTGTGTAGAAGCAGATTTTGATAACTTACCATTTATCGCACTTTCAGCTAAAGAAGGCGCTGTCAATTTAATTAACCAAGCACTTGGCGTCTTGTTGTTTTTTTCTAAATTGATGGTGCCTGTTTTAATTGCAACAGGTGCTTGGTTAGTAAAATTATATTTTTGATACTTATCAGCAGCGAAGGCTGTTGCCGTTAAGCTAGCCGTTATTGCAATAGCAACAGCAGACTTATTAATTAAATTTGCAGACATGGTCTCTCCGTGTTTTGTTTTATGGGTTTTATTATGAGCCTTATTTTGTGCATATGTTGTTGTAAAACACATGACACTACCCATATACATTACACTACTCTAACAATAACAAACAAGCAATATACACAATAATTACATTTTTTTTACACCAAAGTGTACTAAAAAATGAACAGTGGATAAGATTTTTCTACTTATTTATTTTGTATGAAAACACTTACCAGTATTAACATATTATTAACAATATATATTATTTCTCACAATCTGTAAGTTGCGCTCTTCAGTTAAATTTATAATTGATTTTTACAAGCAAAAAATTGTACAGTTACTGCTATAATTTACTTACCTCTATTTAAAGGTTATTTGTAATATTAATATGGTTACTGATACTGATGGTTATATTCATATAATTGAGTATTTAACTGAACACCTAAGTTTATTTGAAAATTCTATTTCTTCAAATAAAAATGCTGATACAGTAATGGCTGTCATTGAAGTAGAGTTGAGCGAACAAATTATATCTGTTTGTAGTCAAAACGAACTGCTCACCTTCAATCAGCGCAACGCAATTATTCGTGAAGTTGATGCAATTGTTTATGATCTCGAAGAGATATTATCAGGCGTAGTAAATAATCCAGTTACTGAAGAGCAAAACGCCTTTATCAAAGAGTTTGCTTCGTTAATTAAAAATTTATTTGATACTGAAATCAATATTCAGCTTTCCTAAAATTCCAGCGCTAACGATTATTTATCACGCTAGTAAAACCAATCCCTGTCAATTAATTAATAAAGAGTAAAAATAACCATGAAAGCACAAGTAAAATGGCTTGGTGAAGAACTATTTCTAGGTACCAGTGAAAGTGGCCACACACAAATATTAGACGCTAATGGCGGCAATTTAGCGCCTAGTCCATTAGAGAGCGTATTAATCGCTTTAGGTGGCTGTTCATCTGTTGATGTCGTTAGTATCTTACAAAAAGCCCGACAAGATATTATCGGATGTACTGTAGAGATTAATGGCACACGTGTTGACACAGTACCTAAGCTCTTTTCAGCAATTCATTTGCATTTTGTTATTACTGGTAACAATGTTAAAGAAAAGCATGTTGAACGTGCTGTAGCTTTATCTGCTGATAAATATTGCTCGGTTGCGCTTATGCTTAATGGTAAGGTAACTATCAGCCATGATTTTACAATTATTCCTCAATAGTACTAATAGTCTTAACGTCAATGAGTAAAATTCCTTTATATGGTTTCAATAACTTAACGAAAAGCTTAAGCTTTTCGTTATATAAATTGCACTATGTACATGAACCTCTCTCGGTACACTCCTATAAAAAGCACATTAATATCCGCTTTTCTGCTGCTGAGTTGGCTGCGTTATTAGATAGCATTTGTCATTTTATTGGTGGCACTGTGCTCAATATAGCCAAACAAGATTACCAACCACAAGGAGCCAGTGTCACTTTGATGATCTCCGAAGAAGCACAACCTGAGTCGTTAGTTGCTCATTTGGATAAAAGCCACTTATGCATTCATACCTACCCTGAAGAATCTCCACAAGATGGCATTGCTATTTTTAGAGCCGATATAGAACTATCAACCTGTGGTGTGATATCACCATTGAAAGTACTTAATTATGTAATAGAAGAGTTTAACGCTGATGTCATTGATATAGATTATCGTGTCCGGGGAATGACTCGGGATAGTAAAGGAAAAAAACTATTTATTGATGAAACACTAGAAAATGTTAGTGATTATCTTAGTGACAAGTTAAAAGCATCTTTTGACATTGAGGATCACAATCAAATTACACATAATTTATTTCACACCAAATTATGTAAAAAAGAAATCAACCTTAAAGACTGCTTATTTGAAAGTACAATGAACGATTTAACCTTACAACAACAAACCGATATCAAAACTCAATTTAAAAAAGAGCTACAACAACTATTCACCAACTCTGCATAACTCGAAACTTATCACGGTTCTATAAATCACTCATCCAATCAAGCTGCTTATTTGCTTGCGTTTTACGGGTGATTAAATCACTAATCAAAGGGGTTAGAATCAATTCCATCGCCAAGCCCATTTTACCGCCAGGAACAACCAAGGTACTTACTCGCGACATAAACGAGCCATCTATCATGCGTAAATAGTATTGGAAATCGACATTTTTTACTTCACGAAAGCGTATCACAACAAAGCTTTCATCAAGGCTAGGAATATCTTTGGCACTAAATGGATTCGAGGTATCCACTGTAGGAACACGTTGAAAATTGATATGGGTTCGTGAAAACTGTGGCGTAATAAATGAAATATAATCCTCCATACTCCTTACAATACTAGCGGTTACCGCTTCACGGCTATGACCACGCTTTTTAGTATCACGAATTATTTTTTGTATCCATTCTAGATTTACAATGGGCACCATACCAATTAGTAAGTCTACATGCTTAGCAACATCATTACTTTCAGTAACCACTCCGCCATGAAGACCTTCATAGTACAGCAGATCAGTTCCCTCGCCTAACTCTTCCCAAGGAGTGAAAGTCCCCGGCATCTGATTATATGGCACTGCCTCATCAAAAGTGTGCAAGTAACGACGCATCATACCCTTACCTGTTTCACCGTAATTGCAAAACAACTTCTCTAATGCACCAAAATCATTGGCTAAATCACCAAAGTAACTAATATTGGTATGTGACTCTTTCGCTTTACGTTTTTCAAGATCCATTTCAGGGCGAGAAAAACGATGAAAACTGTCACCTTCAACATTAATTGAACTAACACCCAGTGTACGAAACATATGTTCAAATGCTGCTGTTGTGGTTGAAGTGCCCGCACCAGATGAGCCTGTAATTGCAATAATTGGATTTCGTGATGACATGAATCAAGGCTCTGTTACAAAGGGTAAAAACATAGCTATTTTATACGGGGAATTAACGTTAAGGTCAAGCTAGACTCTATGCTTCAAAAATAAAAAACCCAGCCTAAGCTGGGTTTTTTAGATGAAACTTAAACTAGTGCTTAAGCTTCTGCTGATTCTTCAACTTCTTCAACAGCTTCTTCAACTGCTGGACGGTCTACTAATTCAATGTAAGCCATAGGCGCTTTATCACCAGTACGGAAACCACATTTTAAAATGCGAGTGTAACCACCTGGACGCTCTTGGTAACGTTCACCAAGTTCGTTAAATAAAATACCTACTACTTCTTTATCTTGTGTACGAGCAAACGCTAAACGGCGATTTGCAACACTGTCGGTCTTAGCCAATGTAATTAGTGGCTCTACTACCATACGTAATTCTTTAGCTTTAGCTACAGTCGTTTTGATAACGCCGTGCTTAACTAAAGAACTTGCCATATTGCGGAACATCGCTTTACGATGACTGCTATTACGGTTTAACTGGCGACCACTTTGACGATGACGCATGTGTTAATCCTTCTTAAAAAACTATTAAAAAAACGATGATCGAACTAGTCGTTGTCAACGATGCTTTCTGGTGGCCAGTTTTCTAGGCGCATGCCCAGTGACAAACCACGTGACGCTAACACGTCTTTAATTTCAGTTAGAGACTTCTTACCTAAATTAGGCGTTTTAAGAAGCTCAACTTCAGCACGTTGTACTAAATCACCAATATATTGAATTGCTTCTGCTTTTAAACAGTTAGCTGAACGAACTGTAAGTTCTAAATCATCAACTGGACGAAGCAAAATAGGGTCGAACAATGGTTTTTCTTCCACTTGCTCAACTTCTTTAATATCACGAAGTTCTACAAACGCATCTAGCTGTTCAGCTAAAATGGTTGAAGCACGACGAATAGCTTCTTCCGGATCCAATGTACCATTGGTTTCCATATCTAAAACTAACTTGTCTAAATCTGTACGTTGTTCAACACGTGCAGAATCAACATCATAAGCAATTCTTACTACTGGGCTGTATGAAGCATCAACCAACAAACGACCAATAGCACGATCTTCTTCCTCGGCATCACGGCGCGCTGAAGCAGGTACGTAACCACGACCCATTTCAATTTTAATGCGCATACTGATAGAGCCTTCACCTGTTAAGGTGCAGATAACATGTTCAGGGTTTGCAATAGTTACATCCCCATCATGTTGAATATCAGCTGCCGTTACAGGGCCTTCACCAGACTTAGTTAATGTTAGAACGGCTTCATCTTTGCCTTCTAACAAAACTGCTAGTCCTTTAAGGTTTAACAATATTTCGATGATGTCTTCTTGAACACCTTCTTTACTACTGTACTCGTGTAATACACCGTCAATTTCTACTTCAGTTACAGCACAACCTGGCATTGAAGATAAAAGTATGCGACGTAACGCATTACCTAAAGTGTGACCAAAACCACGCTCTAGTGGTTCTAAAGTTACCTTAGCACGACGAGGGTTAATATTTTCAATACCAACCATACGTGGTCTAAGGAATTCGGTTACAGCACCCTGCATATATGTCCTCTCTTAAAGTGCAACTTTACTATTTAGAGTAAAGTTCAACAATCAACTGTTCATTAATTTCAGCAGATAAGTCAGCTCTATCAGGAACACGCTTAAATGTACCTTCAAGTTTCTTATTATCAACTTCAACCCAAAGTGGTTTTTCACGTTGGTCAGCTAAATCTAAAGCAGCAATAATACGTGCTTGAGTTTTAGATTTCTCACGAACAGAAACCGTATCTTCAGCTTTAACAGTGAAAGATGGAATGTTTACTACACCGCCATTTACCACGATAGCCTTATGGCTAACTAATTGACGAGCTTCAGCACGAGTGCTGGCATAGCCCATACGGTAAACTACGTTATCTAAACGAGTTTCAAGAAGTTGTAACAAGTTTTCACCTGTATTACCTTTTTGACGTGCCGCTTCTTTATAGTAATTACTGAATTGTTTTTCTAGTACGCCATAAATACGACGAACTTTTTGTTTTTCACGAAGTTGAACACCGTAGTCTGACAAACGACCGCGACGGGCGCCATGTTGACCTGGTATTGTTTCGATTTTACATTTAGTGTCAATTGCTCTTACACCGCTTTTAAGGAACAAGTCTGTACCTTCGCGACGACTAAGCTTTAACTTAGGACCTAAATATCTAGCCATTTTCTTTCTCCAACTATCCTAAAAAAGGGCGATTAAACGCGACGTTTCTTAGGAGGACGACAACCATTATGAGGAATAGGCGTAACGTCAGTAATGTTGGTGATTTTAAAACCAGCAGCATTTAAGGCACGGATAGCAGATTCACGACCTGGACCTGGACCTTTAACGAACACTTCAATATTCTTCAAGCCAAACTCTTTTGCAGTAGCGCCTGCGCGGTCTGCAGCTACTTGCGCAGCAAAAGGGGTAGATTTACGTGAACCACGGAAACCTGAACCACCTGCAGTCGCCCAAGATAATGCATTACCTTGACGGTCTGTAAGAGTCACGATTGTGTTGTTGAAAGAAGCATGGATATGAGCCATGCCATCAGCAACTTGTTTTTTTACGCGTTTACGCGAACGAACGGGTGTTTTAGCCATTGTCTAGTTCCTCTTACTTCTTAATTGGCTTACGAGGACCTTTACGGGTACGCGCATTTGTTTTAGTGCGTTGACCACGTAGAGGAAGACTGCGACGGTGACGAATGCCACGGAAACAACCTAAATCCATAAGACGTTTAATGTTCATTGAAACTTCACGGCGCAAATCACCTTCGACGGTAAATTTGTCCACTTCAGCGCGAAGCAAATCAATTTTTGCTTCGTCTAATTCACTGATCTTCGTTGATTCTTCAATACCAGCTGCCGCACAAATTGCTTTTGCACGGGTAGCGCCGATACCGTAAATCGCAGTAATGGCGATTACTGCATGCTTACGATCAGGGATGTTAATGCCAGCGATACGGGCCACTAACACATCTCCTATAGTTATTTAAAATTACTTTGGTTGGAAAGCCCGTTAGGATACCCAACCATTCTCTTTTTTCGCAAATCGAAGCGGCATTATACAGAAAAATCCGCATAATGCCAGTTCAAAAAGATTTTCTGTAGGCGGGCTTTTAATCGCGCTTGTTCTATTATAAACATGCGCGAACAAGTTCCCGCCTACGAAGGCTTTTAGCCTTGTCTTTGTTTGTGCTTTGGCTCTGAGCAAAGGACGCGAATAACGCCTTTACGTTTAACCACTTTACAATTACGACAAATCTTTTTTACGGATGCACGTACTTTCATATCATTTACTCCGTTTAACCTTACTTGCCATAGCCTTTAAGGTTAGCTTTTTTAAGCACATTGTCATATTGATGAGACATCATATGCGTTTGTACTTGTGCCATAAAGTCCATAATCACCACCACGATAATCAATAAAGATGTACCGCCGAAATAGAACTGAACGTCCCATGCCATGATCATAAACTGTGGAACCAAACAGACAAAGGTAATATACATCGCACCCGCTAGGGTTAAGCGTGTCATTACTTTATCTATGTATTTGGATGTTTGTTCACCCGGACGAATCCCTGGAATGAACGCACCTGACTTTTTCAAGTTATCTGCTGTTTCACGCGGATTGAAAACAAGAGCCGTATAAAAGAAACAGAAAAATATAATTGCTGCTGCAAGCATCAATACATACAAAGGTTGTCCTGGCGACATCGCCTGAGAAACACCTTGTAAGAAATCAGCTACAGGGCCATCACCTTGTCCAAACCAGCTCGCAAGCGTACCGGGGAACAAGATAATACTTGAGGCAAAGATTGGTGGGATAACACCCGCCATATTCACTTTCAAAGGTAAATGTGTGCTTTGCGCAGCAAAAACCTTACGGCCTTGCTGACGCTTAGCATAGTTAACAACAATACGTCGTTGACCACGTTCTACAAATACTACTAAGAAAGTTACTGCAAATACCACAACGCCAATTAGCAATAATACTAATAAGTGCAATTCACCTTGACGCGCCATCTCAGCTGTTTGACCAACTGCTGATGGCATGCCAGCAACAATACCCGCGAATATAATGATTGAGATACCATTACCGATACCACGTTCAGTAATTTGCTCACCTAACCACATTAAAAACATGGTGCCGGTAACCAAACTCACTACTGCGGTGAAATAGAAACCAAAGCCAGCGTTTATAACTAAGCCTTGCATCATATCTGGTAAACTTCTTGCAATCGCTATCGATTGTACTGTTGCTAGAACTAATGTGCCGTAGCGTGTGTATTGACTGATTTTACGACGTCCAGCTTCACCTTCTTTTTTAAGCTCTGCAAACTTAGGACTAACCACAGTTAACAGTTGCATAATAATTGAAGCTGAGATGTACGGCATAATACCTAAAGCCAATACCGAGGCTCGCTCAAGTGCACCACCAGAGAACATGTTAAACATTTCTACAATGGTGCCCTTTTGCTGTTCAAAGAACTGAGCTAATACAGCGGCGTCAATACCAGGGATTGGTACAAAAGATCCTAAACGAAGCACTACAAGTGCAATGAATACGAACCATAATCTTTGCTTCAGCTCAGACAAACCGCCTGCGCCTTTACTTCCCTTTTGAGAAGCCATTCCTGGTGTAGCCATAATCTGTATTATTCCTCGATGTTACCACCGGCAGCTTCAATAGCTGCACGAGCACCTTTAGTTACGCCTAAACCGCGAACAGTGATCTTGCGAGTAATCTCGCCAGACAGCATAATTTTTGCTGTTTCAATGTTACGGTTGATTAGACCAGCATCTTTTAACGCGTGAATGTCAACAACATCACCTTTAATAAGATTTAATTCATGTAAACGAACTTCAGCGCGAACTAAAGATTTACGTGAAGTAAAACCAAATTTAGGTAAACGTTGTTTCAATGGCATTTGACCACCTTCAAAACCAGGACGTACACTACCGCCAGAACGAGACTTCTGACCTTTGTGACCACGACCACCAGTTTTACCGATGCCTGAACCAATACCACGACCACAGCGCTTTTTAGCTTTGTGAGATCCCGGTGCAGGGGATAAAGTATTTAAATGCATTATTAATCCTCCACCTTAATCATGTAATAAACCTTGTTGATCATACCACGCACAGAAGGAGTATCTTCTAACTCAACTGTATGATTGATACGACGTAGACCAAGGCCTCTTAATGTTGCTCTATGCTTCGGTAAACGACCAATAGAACTTTTCACTTGAGTTACTTTAACTGTTTTAGACATGCTGAATTACCCCAGTATTTCATCAACGCTTTTGCCACGTTTAGCTGCCATGCCTTCTGGCGAATGCATATTCGCTAGGGCAGAAACAGTAGCGCGAACTACGTTAATTGGGTTAGTAGAACCGTATGCTTTTGACAATACGTTCTGAACGCCTGCAACTTCAAGTACTGCACGCATCGCGCCACCGGCGATGATACCTGTACCTTCAGAAGCTGGTTGCATGTAAACTTTAGAACCAGAATGACGACCTTTAATGGCGTGTTGAAGAGTTGTACCCTTCAAGTCAACGGTTACTATGTTACGACGTGCTTTTTCCATTGCTTTTTGGATTGCAGCAGGCACTTCACGTGCTTTACCGTAGCCAAAACCAACACGACCATTACCGTCACCAACTACTGTTAATGCAGTAAAACTGAAAATACGACCACCTTTAACCACTTTTGAAACGCGGTTAACGGCGATTAGCTTTTCAGCCATATCACTTTGTTGTGAGTTTTCTTGATTATGATTAGCCATTATCAACCCCTAGAATTGCAAACCAGCTTCACGAGCTGCTTCTGCTAACGCTTTTACGCGACCATGGTAAAGGAAGCCAGAGCGATCAAAAGCAACTTTTTCGATGCCTTTGGCTACAGCACGTTCAGCAATTGCTTTACCTACTGCAGTTGCTGCTGCAACATTACCTGTTTTTTCAACTTGTGCAGCAACATCTTTATCTAAAGTAGACGCAGATGCGATTACTTCAGAGCCAGTTGGCGCGATAAGTTGAGCGTAAATATGACGAGGAGTACGGAATATAACTAGACGATTCGCACCCAGCTCGCTAATTTTTGCACGAGCGCGTTTAGCGCGGCGCAAACGAGATGTTTTCTTATCCATAGTATTACCCTACTTCTTCTTAGCTTCTTTACGACGAACGTATTCATCAGCGTAACGTACACCTTTACCTTTATAAGGCTCTGGTTTACGGTAAGCGCGAATGTTCGCTGCGGTTTGACCAACTAACTGCTTATCAGCACCGGTAAGTGTGATTTCAGTTTGGCTAGGAGTTTCACATTTTACCCCTTCAGGGATAGCGTGTTTGATAGGGTGAGAAAAACCTAAAGATAAATCAAGCGATTTACCCGCAGCTTTTGCACGGTAACCAACACCTTGTAAAACTAATTTCTTTTCAAAACCTTTACTTACACCTTCAACCATGTTGTTGATTAAAGCGCGTGCAGTACCGGCTTGTGCCCAAGCAGCTTTGCTTTCTTCTGCAACGTTAGTTATTAAGTTGCTCTCTTCTTGAGAAACAGTAACTAAACCGTGAACAGTGTGAGAAAGTTCACCTACTGGACCTTTAACTTTTATATCTTGACCTGATAACGTTACGGTAACGCCAGCAGGAACAACGACTGGTGCTTTTGCAACACGAGACATAGTATTCTCCTTACTCTACGAAACCAAGAACTTCACCGCCAATACCCGCAGAGCGAGCGGCGCGATCCGTCATCAAACCTTTAGAAGTAGATACAATCGCAATACCCATACCTGCAAGAACTTGAGGAAGTTCATCACAGCTTTTGTATATACGAAGACCAGGACGTGAAACACGCTTGATCTTTTCTATTACTTCTTTACCTTCAAAATATTTCAACGTAACAGATAGCTCAGGCTTAACATCGCCCGCTACTGAATAATCTGAAATATAACCTTCTTCTTTAAGTAAGTTAGCAATTGCAACTTTAACTTTTGAAGATGGCATTTGTACTGCAACTTTTGCTGCAGATTGACCGTTGCGGATGCGTGTAAACATGTCCGCGATAGGATCAGTCATCATAACCATTTACTCCCGTGAATTACCAACTAGCTTTCTTAAGACCTGGAACTTCACCACGCATAGTTGCTTCACGCAACTTAATACGGCTTAAGCCGAATTTACGTAAGAAACCATGCGGACGACCAGTAACATTACAACGGTTACGCTGACGGCTACTTGATGAATCACGAGGTAAACTTTGAAGTTTCAATACAGCATCCCAGCGTTCTTCTTCAGAAGAATCAACACTAGAGATGATTGCTTTTAACGCAGCACGCTTTTCAGCATATTGTGCTACTAACTTGGTTCTTTTAGCTTCACGAGCTTTCATTGACGTTTTAGCCATAACTCTACACCTTCTTCTTGAACGGGAAACCAAAGGCAGACAATAATGCATGTCCTTCTTCGTTATCTTTCGCGCTAGTAGTAATAGTGATATCTAATCCGCGAATTTTATCGATTTTATCATAATCGATTTCAGGGAAGATAATTTGCTCACGAACACCCATGCTGTAGTTACCACGGCCATCAAATGACTTTGGATTTAAACCACGGAAATCACGGATACGAGGAATTGAAATAGAGATTAAACGCTCTAAAAATTCCCACATACGCTCGCCGCGTAGAGTTACTTTTGTACCAATAGGATAGCCTTCACGAATTTTGAAGCCCGCAACTGATTTGCGTGCTACTGTCGTGACCGGCTTTTGACCTGAGATTGCAGTAAGATCATTTGTGGCGTGTTCTAAAACTTTTTTATCAGAAATAGCTTCACCAACACCCATGTTAAGGGTGATCTTTTCAATCCGAGGGACTTGCATGACACTTTTGTAACCAAACTTCTTCTGAAGTTCAGCTGCAACTGTATCTTTGTAAAAATCATGCAGTTTCGCCATCGTTTACTCCAATTAAATTAATTCGTTATCAGATTTGAAGAAACGAACTTTTTTGCCGTCTTCAATTCTAAAACCAACGCGGTCAGCCTTGCCCGATTTCGGGTTAAGGATAGCTACGTTAGATACTTGCAAAGGTGCTTCTTTTTCTACTATGCCACCAGGTTGCTGTAACTGAGGTACAGGCTTAGTGTGCTTTTTGATTAAGTTAACGCCTTCTACGTATACTTTGCCTGCTTCAACAAGAACTTTGGTCACTTTACCAGTTTTACCCTTGTCTTTGCCTGCAAGTACGATTACTTCATCATCACGACGAATCTTAGATGCCATTATCGTGACTCCTTATAGTACTTCTGGTGCTAATGATACGATCTTCATAAATTTCTCATTACGAAGTTCACGTGTCACAGGCCCGAAAATACGAGTACCAATTGGTTGTAAGCTTGCATTAAGCATTACAGCCGCGTTTTCATCGAAACGGATAGCAGAACCATCTGTACGACGAACACCTTTCTTAGTGCGCACCACTACCGCAGTGTGAACATCACCTTTTTTTACTTTACCGCGAGGACTTGCTTCCTTTACGGCAACTTTGATGATGTCTCCAATACGTGCATAGCGACGGTGCGAGCCACCAAGAACCTTTATACATTGAACACGCTTAGCGCCACTGTTATCAGCAACATTCAGCTGTGATTGCATTTGGATCATTGATTTTTGCTCCATTGTTATCTTTTAATAATAGAAGTAATTTTCTATATAAAACAAAAAGATAAATTATAATTCAAGGCCAGAAATTTGACCCGTCACTGCCTTCAAAAGACTACCCAATTACTTAAATTATCAGCTAAAAGCCAAGCACTCAAAGTTAATGGGCGCGAGATTATAACACCACTAACTTTAAAGTGGTAGTTTAATTAACTAAAAAATAACCAGCGCAGAAAAGCAGATTTTACTCTTATAGTAGATAGCATTCCTTAATAGCTAAATTTTATAATCATCCACGAATAAAATCATTGACGAACACGCTATAAAATTGCTAAAAAAGCTTGCCCTTAAATAAAAGTTAGCATGAATAATTATTTGTTTTACATTTACAAGTTGTTTAATTCTTTGATATAGCAGAAATTAATTTTTATTTATACTTTTATTGATTGCTAGCATTGATTTTTATCATAAGTGATACAATATAGGTCTGATGTCAAAACCCAGCTGTTTTGGAATTCATTTAAAAACAGGGCTATTATTAATGGTATTGGCAATTACACCCAAGGCACAAATAGTTAACTGGTATTATTACCAAACTAATTACCAAACAACCTTGGACTTTGTAGTATTAGGAGATTCAGCATGCCAACAAGTAAAAATAAAGCACTCGGTATTTTAGCATTAGCAGGCGTTGAGCCTTATCAAGAAAAAGCTAATGAAGAATACATGGGTGAACCTCAGCAAGAGCATTTTAAAAAGATTTTAGATGCTTGGCGTGTTCAACTTCGTGAAGAAGTCGACCGCACCGTAACCCATATGCAAGATGAAGCAGCTAACTTTCCTGACCCGGTTGATAGAGCAGCACAAGAAGAAGAGTTTAGCCTTGAATTACGCACACGTGATCGTGAACGCAAGCTCATCAAAAAAATTGAAAAAACGCTACAGCTAATCGAAGAAGATGATTTTGGCTTCTGTAAATCTTGTGGTATTGAAATCGGTATTCGCCGTTTAGAAGCAAGACCAACTGCTGATCTTTGTATTGAATGTAAAACGTTAGCAGAAATAAAAGAGCGTCAAATGGCTGGCTAAGCCGTTTATCTCTACTCACTTATTTCAACAAACAACTGTGCCATCAAGCACTTTTCAGTCTAAGCGATCTGCGCTAGTTACAAATAGCTATCGTGGTCGCTTTGCTCCATCCCCCTCGGGCTTTCTTCATTTTGGTTCTTTAATCGCCGCGTTAGCGAGCTTTCTGGATGCCAAAGCACAGGTTGATTCACAAAATAATCCTGGTAAATGGTTAGTTCGCATCGAAGATATTGATCCACCACGTGAACAAATTGGTGCCAGCGCTGCTATTTTATCAACCCTTGACGCTTTTGGGCTACATTGGGATGAACAAGTACTTTATCAAAGTCAGCAGTCTGAACTTTACCGACATACATTAAATGAGTTACAGCAAACTAGCCGTAGTTATTATTGCCAGTGTACCCGCGGTGAAATAAAGGCCATTGGTGGTATTTATCAAGGGCATTGTCGAACATTACACAAGCCTGAGCACCAAAGTGCTACCCGGCTAGTTAACCAAAATGGGCATGATCAATTTACTGATATTTTCCAAGGTAATGTCTGTTGTAATCAAGCGTTAGCTAACGAAGATTTTATCATTCATCGCAAAGATGGCTTGTTTGCATATCAACTTGCGGTGGTAGTTGATGATATCTACCAAGATATTACCCATGTTATTAGAGGTTGTGATTTACTTGAGCCTACAGCTAGGCAGCTGACTTTATTCGCTACGCTTGACAAAAAAGCCCCTCAATATGGGCATATACCCTTGGCTGTTACTAACGATGGTTATAAGCTCAGTAAACAAAACAAAGCCCCTGCCATTGATAATAATAATCCACAGCCAGCACTAATTGCTGCCCTCGAATTTTTAGGACAAACACCTGAGCCCTATTTGGCTGATGAAAGCGTTGCTGATATTATCACTTGGGCTATCAAACATTGGTCGCGAGAAAAGGTACCAACTGCTCAGCAAATTAGGCTCGAGTAGCACTGGTATTTTATCAATACATTACTATCACGGAGGAAAGCCATGCACTTAGCACAACTTAACATTGCTAAAGCCAAATACCCAATAGACTCACCACAGTTGCAAGAGTTTGTCGATAATTTAGTTCCCGTTAATGAAATTGCCGATAAAAGCGAAGGTTTTATTTGGCGTTTGCAGGATGACAGTGGTGATGCCACTAACATTCAAGCTTTTTCAGATCCAAATATTATCGTTAACATGTCAACTTGGACATCCACTGATGCCCTTAAAAACTTCATGTTTAGAACACACCATCGTGACTTTCTGCGCCGAAAAAGTGAGTGGTTTGAAAATATTCCCCAAGACAGCTATGTTTTATGGTGGGTTCCTCAAGGGCATATGCCAACCATTGCAGAAGGGCTACAAAGGTTAGAATATTTACGCGAAAATACTGACTCTCCTTACGCTTTCACTTTTAAAAGTAACTTCAGTGCTGATGAAGCACGTGAAGCCAAATAGAGTCAACCATGAACTTAAATTTTGATGATTACACAGCTAACCAACGTTACCACTTAATGACGCAAACCATTATCCCTCGCCCTATTGCTTGGGCATTAACTGACTCAAACAATGGTAACTTTAATTTAGCGCCTTTTTCTTATTTTACAGCGGTTGCTAGCGCGCCTCCTATGCTAATGATATCCGTTGGTAAAAAGCCCAATGGCGATGACAAAGATACCTTAGTGAATATTCGTGATAGCAAAAAAGTGGTAATACATATCGCCTCACAGCAACAAGCATCGCTAGTAAGTCAAACAGCAGCAACTTTAGCTCATGGTGAATCAGAGCTTACTAATACAGCTCTTACAACCACTAAATTTGATGGTTTTGCACTACCCCGACTTACTCAATGCGACATAGCTTATGGTTGTGATCTTTATGAAATCAAAGAATTAGGTGATGTACCACAAAAGCTAATTTTTGTTGAAGTAAAACAAGTTTATATTAATGATAATGTTGCTAGCATTGATGTCAATGCTCATGGAAAAGAAAGAATTAAAGTGCACGCGGATAAAGTCAAACCTTTAGCTCGCCTAGGCGGTGGAGAATTTACCACTATTAATGACCCATTTAGCCTTATCAGACCCGAGTAATACCAGCAAAACTTTTTAATATGGAAGGAATAATTATGTCTAACACAATCGTAATAACAGGTGCAAATCGCGGTATTGGTTTTGCCATGGCTAGAATTTGTAGTGAGCGCGGCGATACCGTTTATGCTTTGTGCCGACAAAGCTCTGCCCAACTTGATGCCTTAAATGTTCATGTTATTGAAAATATCGATATTGCTACCGACACTGGTATTAATCAAGCCCAGTCTGCGCTTGCCAACATCACTATAGATTTATTGATTAACAACGCCGGCATTTTACGTGATGAGAGTTTGCACGACTTTAATAAAGATACCATTAGTGAGCAGTTTACTGTTAACGCGCTTGCGCCACTTTCCTTATCACAAGCACTGTTAGCTAACTTTAGTGCAGGCAGTAAAGTCGCCTTTATTACTTCACGTATGGGTTCAATAACTGACAATAGCTCTGGTGGTCGCTATGGTTATAGAATGTCAAAAGCCGCGCTTAACATAGGTGCAATGTCATTAGCTAAAGATTTAGCTTCGCAAGAGATTGCTGTTGGTATATATCATCCCGGTTATGTACAAACTGACATGGTCAATGCTGTTGGCTCTACTAGTAACGGAGATATTAGCGCTGATGTTTCGGCACAACGCTTATTAGATTTAATGGCTAAGCTTTCCATGAATGAATCTGGGGTATTTAGACATTCAAACGGTGACATTTTACCTTGGTAAGCACTAACGATAAAAAACCTCAGCAGCAAAATAGCGATAAATAACTATTCAATTATCTATCGCTGCTTTTTCATTCTCTTTCACGCGTAATTACTGTATCATTACGCAATTATTTATCATAAATTTCAGCCAAAAAGGTCTGCATCATCAAACGCGTTATCAATCTATGTAAAAGAGTCTTAGGTTCTAAATCAGCTAAAACAAGTACAACAGCCACAACACTTCAAGAGCCTATTGTGCTAACACGTGATCAACACCCCGTTTCACGCCAACTACTTAGCCCGAGTGCCTTAAAAGTTTTATACCGATTAAATAAAGGTGGTTTTGATGCTTACCTTGTCGGTGGTGGTGTTCGTGATATTTTATTAGGTCAGAAGCCAAAAGATTTTGATATAGCTACCAATGCCACACCTGAAGAGATTAAAGGCTTGTTTAGAAATTGTCGCCTAATTGGCCGTCGTTTCCGTTTGGCTCATATTGTTTTCGGCCGAGAAATTATTGAAGTGGCAACTTTTCGTGGTCATCACGATGAAGAAGATCAAAAAGATAAAAAAATCTCTAAGCAAAGTGAACATGGCATGTTACTGCGTGACAATATATACGGCAGCATAGACGAAGATGCCCAGCGTCGCGATTTCACTATTAACGCACTGTATTATTCAAGCAAAGATTTTAAAGTTTATGACTTTGCCAATGGCGTTAAAGACGTTGAAAATAGGGTTATTCGTTTAATTGGCGACCCAGAAACACGTTATAGAGAAGATCCAGTACGGATGTTACGTGCAATTCGCTTTGCCACAAAATTAGACATGCAAATAGAAGCTCAAACCAAAGCGCCAATAAAAGCGCTTTCACCGCTAATGGCAAATATTCCTGCTGCGCGCATGTTTGAAGAATTCTTAAAAATGTTTATCTCAGGTAAAGCAGTAGCTAACTATGAACAATTGCGTGAATACAATTTATTTAGATATTTCTTCCCTGCTGTTGATCAAGCACTAGACGCTAATGATGAATTACTTGAACGTTTTATTATGTTGGCAATGGCAAACACTGATAAGCGTATCAATAATGATCAAAGAGTCACGCCGGCGTTTTTATTTGCCGCCATGCTTTGGTATCCATTACAAAAATATATTGCTCAAATCAACACGAATAATTCACTATCACCGCAAGATGCTTTTTTTGCCGCGCTTAATGAAGTTATGCCTGAGCAGCAACGTAGTATTGCCATCCCTAAACGTTTTCAAGGGGTGATGAAGGATATTTGGATTTTACAAGACAAGCTTGCTCGTCGTGAAGGGAAAAAAGCCTTCAAAACATTTGAGCACCCTAAATTCAGAGCAGGTTATGATTTTTTATTATTACGAAGTGAAATAGAATCTGATAATACTCAACTAGCTGAGTTAGCTAAATGGTGGACTGATTTTCAAGACGTATCAGATGACGCAAAAGTGCAAATGGTCAGAGCTATTAAAAGCCCTAATAGTGGTAAACGACGCAGCCCAAGAAAACGTCGCAAGCCTGTGCCCCCTTCAGCAGAATAACTAATGACTATTGCCTATATTGGCATTGGCAGTAATCTGTCTGAGCCAGTAAAACAAGTAAAGAGTGCGATTAATAAATTGAAACAGCTCGCTCACTGCCAAGTTGTGTCTGTTTCATCTATCTACTTAAGCAAACCCATGGGTCCACAAGATCAAGACGATTACATCAATGCTGTATTAGCGCTTGAAACCACACTCCCTGCTCTTGAATTACTTGATGCCTTACAAGCAATTGAAAATAAAGCTGGCAGAGTGCGCAAAGAAAATCGTTGGGGCGCACGTATTTTAGATCTCGACATTATTTTATTTGGCAATGAAGTGATTAACTCTGAGCGCCTGATTATTCCTCATTATGGCATGCATCTGCGCGAGTTTGTTTTGTTACCCTTAGTTGAAATTTCCCCTGAACTTACCTTGCCCAGCGGTAAAAGTGTAAAACTTTTAAGCCAAAACATTGCACATAATGACATAGTGAAACTAAGCTAAGCAAAGCTGTATATTGCAGTTAAAAAAAAATTATGCGAAAGTAGCGCAACTGAGTAATTACTCAACTCAACCAATTGACTTAATTCTGTCGACAAACGTATGAGAATTCCATGGCTAAAATAACAACATCCACTTTGTTAAAAATGAAACAACAAGGTGAAAAAATTTCCACTATCACTGCCTACGACGCTAGTTTTGCTAAACTGTTTGATAAAGCAGGTATTCACGCTATTTTAATTGGTGACTCCCTTGGCATGGTACTGCAAGGCCAAGACGACACCTTGCCTGTTTCTATTGACGATATGGCCTATCATACCCAGTGTGTGAAGCGTGGCGTTGAGAACACACTAATCATTGGCGATATGCCGTTTATGAGTTACGCCACCAAAGAACAAGCATTAACTAATGCAGCCAAATTAATGCAAGCCGGTGCCAGCATGGTAAAAATGGAAGGCGGTGCTTGGTTAGTTGATACCATAAAATCATTGGTAGAGCGCGGCATTCCCGTGTGTGCACATTTAGGGCTAACACCGCAATCAGTTAATGTTTTTGGCGGTTTTAAGGTGCAAGGTCGCAGCGATGAGCATGCACAAAAAATGATTGCAGATGCACAGGCATTAGAAGCCGCTGGAGCACAGTTGTTAGTGTTAGAATGTATTCCGGCACCGCTAGGTAAAGCTATTTCTGAGGCTGTATCTATTCCAACCATTGGGATAGGCGCGGGTAAAGATACCGATGGACAAATACTAGTAATGCACGATGCTTTAGGTATTTCATGTAGCTATATGCCTAAGTTTTCGCGTAATTTCATTAAAGAAACCGGTGATATTAAAAAAGCGATAGAGCTATATATTAGTGAAGTGTCTAAGGGCAATTTCCCCGGCGAAGATCATATATTTGAGTAATGTAAGTATGAGTACTATGAATACAGTTGAAAATATCAAAGACTTACGTGCACAGGTTAAAGCATGGCGCATGCAAGGTCTAACTATAGCCTTTGTTCCCACCATGGGAAATTTACACGATGGCCACTTAGCGCTCGTAAAAGCCGCACACCGTTATGCTGATAAAGTTATTGTTAGCATTTTTGTTAACCCGATGCAGTTTGGTTTAAGTGAAGATATTGATAACTACCCAAGAACATTAGCGCAAGATAAAGCGAGCTTAATCTCAGTTAACACCAATCTATTATTTACCCCTACCGCAGATATTATTTACCCTAAAGGGTTTGGGGAAAATAGCTATGTAGAAGTGCCTCATATTTCTGAATTGTATTGCGGTGCTAGCCGACCAGGACATTTTCGTGGTGTTGCCACTGTAGTATGTAAGTTATTTAATTTAGTGCAACCCGATGTTGCCTGTTTTGGCTCAAAAGATTATCAACAACTACAAGTCATCAAAACCATGGTTAAAGACTTGTCGATGCCGGTTGATATTATCCCTGTTGAAATTATTCGTGAGCAGTCAGGTCTTGCCATGAGTTCACGCAATGGCTATTTAACCAAACAAGAACTGGCAATTGCCCCAGCGCTGTATAAAACACTGCAATGGTTAAGTAAGCAGTTACGTGCCAGCCATCAACCTAGAGATTATGCTGCCTTAGTTATGCAAGCTAGTGAACAGCTTGAACAAGCTGGCTTGAAAACTGATTACCTCAACCTTTGCCATGCCCAAACGTTAGCGCCAGTACAACCAAACGATAAAGAAATCGTTATTTTAGCAGCTGCTTATTTAGGCAAAGCAAGGTTAATAGATAATTTACCTGTGAGTTTATAATCTTTCTTATTGTAGATGAAGCTTGAATGCTCATCTACTTAAGCGCCGCTAACAATTGCGGCAAAAAACTTTCACTTTCTTGTGCCAAAAAACACTGTTCAGCTAAAACATCTTGCAGAATCTCTTTACTGGTTAGTGGGTTAGCTAGTACGACTCTAAAAACAATTACATTCTCATTGTTATAACGTGCAACTTTTATCCGAGTACGCGAAACAAAAGACTGTCCATTTTCTCGCTGACGTTTTTGAATAAATTGAGTGAGTTTTCCTAATAATTCATTCAACTTAGCTTGTTCTTCTTCGCTGGCACTGGCTAAAAATGATTGTACTGATTTAGGTGCGTATCTATAAGTTAATAAACAAAGCTCGGGCTTGGTGATTAACTCAAAATCTTCATGTTGCTCAATAATATTAGCAAAATACTGTGCCTTTTCTATGGCTTGGTTGATCAACATTTCATAACCGGGTCGGCTAATAATATGTAAACTGGCGTACACTAACATCGCCATGCCCGGGCGTGAGCCTTCAAGGGTGTGACTACCTAAATCTTTAGAGCCTTTGCGCAATATATATTCAGCATGATGCTCAATATCAGCCACCGCCGATGGATCTTTAAAAACCACCAATCCTGCGCCCATAGGCACATACATTTGCTTGTGGGCATCAATAGTGACGGAATCTGCCCGCTCAATACCTGTTAATAATCCACGATGCTTATTAGATAATAAAGTAGCTCCCCCCCATGCAGCATCAACGTGAAAATGACATTGATATTGCTGGGCGATATCTGCCATTTCATCGAGAGGATCTACATTGCCGGTTTCCGTAGTGCCCGCAACACCAACAATCGCTAATACTTTAATATTTTGAGCCGCTAGTTGCTGACATTTATCCTTGAGTTTCTGACAATCTATTTTATTGTTTTCATCGGTGGCAATAGCAATAACACTGTCTTGACCAATACCTAGAATATCGGCGGATTTTTTTAACGAATAATGACCACGCTCTGAAACTAGAATAGCCAAGCCTTGATAACCATAATGCTGCAAGGCTGCAAATAAACCAGCGCGGGTAATGCCTTTAAAACTGCCATCGGCTTGTAAAAGTTTATTACGAGCAACCCAAAGCGCAGTAATATTTGCCACTGTGCCACCAGAGCAAAATGCGCCTAAAGAATGTGCCGCACTGTGCATCCAAGTTTGGTAAAAATCTTGATCTTGTTGGTAGACCAAATTATGCATCATACCTAATACTTGTCGTTCTAATGGCGTAAAGGCTTTAGAGGTTTCAACTTTCACTAAGTTTTGATTCAAACCTACCATGAGTTTAGATAAAGGTAAGATGAAGGAAGGTAATGCCGAGGTCATGTGACCAATAAAACTAGGACTAGCGGTATGTACTGATTGTGCAACAAGCTTGTCTAATAAATGGTGCATATGATCCGAAACAAATTCAGGCTGTTCAGGAATACGTGGGCAGACAAAGTTTTGCTCAATATCAGTTAAAGCATTGTTACTGGCAACTATGTGGTTATTCAAAAAACCCGCTAAATTTTGCGATATTTCTTGTTCAATACGCCCCAAAGTAGAATCAGGCGCTTCGGCAACAGTAAAAATTTGATGTAAGGATTCATGTGTTGCTTGGGCGGTGCGTTTTCTGGTAGTCATACTATTCACTAGAAAGTTAACCAATTAATCGCTGCACTTTAATAAAAAACCGCCCAAATGTCTTCTATTTTCAGAGCAAAAAAGCGAATAGCGACTATCACAATTTTAATTGACTAACGTACTCGCATAAATTAACCCTGCCTGAACACACATCACTAACGATATAATGGTCATCAGCATTCTGCTTTTCACTGCTTTCATAATATTTTCCTTCAATATAACTAATGAGCAATACTATTCATTAGTTATGCCAAAGAATTAACAGTATGATTTATAAGCAATAAATAAAAACAGCTTCTCCATAAGGAAGCTAAAAGTGGTGAATATCACTATAAAGTGGCGATTTGATTACATTAGGTGCGAAAACAGGCTGTTTCAACAACCAACTGCCAACATTGCTGACCACTTGCTTGGTACTTAGCCTCAAAAGGCGTTAACGCTTCTTCATCAGCGATTTGTGTAATATTGCCAGTTAAACCGGCAATATCTGCAGCTAGTTGAAATTCTTCTAAGTACAGTAACCAATTACTACGTAAAATGATTTGTTCACCAATTGAAATTAAAGTAGGGAAAACTGCACTACCATGCCAACGCCTTTGCACATGTTTAGCTTTAGGCCACGGATTAGGGTATAAAATGTAATGTTTTTTTATGGGCCAATTAGCTGTTTTTACTAAACGGTAAAAATCATTAAGATCCGCACGAATTAACTTAAAGTTATCCGCATGATAACCACTGGCATGATCAAAACCTTCAACATTGCGTTCAATTCGACTTAAAGACTTGTCAACGCCAATAACTAACGCCTCAGGATTACGTTTGGCTAATAAACGGGTGCTTTGCCCAACACCACAACAAGAATCAAGTATTACTTCTCCATCAGGGTTAGCAACTAAAAAAGCTTGCACTAGCTCATTAACCTCATCAAAAGCTTGTTTGGTATGGCTTTGATAAGGTTTTTGAAAAGGATGTGAAAAATGCTTTTCAACAATCACTGCTAGCTTTTCATGTATGCCCGTTTGATTGGTGATGATAACTTTTGAATCACCAAGAACATTGTCTTTCATTATTTACCCTTTTGGTAGGTGGAATTTTAATCGCACTGTTTGAAATGTCCATTGGCGCGAACAAGTTCCCGCCTACGAGTTAACTTCTCAGACCGATACCCTTGCTAATCAACGTCATAGCAATAGTAAACAAAGTAACAATAAAGAATCCGATAACCGCAAAAGCTGTGGTTATACTGACATCTGAAATACCTAAAAATCCATAACGAAAGGCATTAACCATATAAACAATGGGATTAATTTGTGACACGCCCTGCCAAAACTCAGGCAATAAACTTATTGAGTAGAATACTCCACCAAGGTAAGTTAATGGTGTTAGAACAAAAGTAGGAATAATAGAAATATCGTCAAAACTGCCTGCAAAAATAGCGTTAATCAAGCCACCTAAAGCAAAGGTTGCTGACGTTAATGACACAGTGGCAATAATCACCCAAATATTATGAATTTGAATATCAACAAAAAACAATGAGACTAAGGTAACAATTAAACCTACTAAAATACCACGCGCCATACCGCCGCCGACATAACCAGCAACAATCACCCAATTTGGCACTGGGGCAACAAGCATTTCTTCAATGTTTCTCTGCCATTTTGCACTAAAAAATGAAGAAGCAACATTAGAGTAAGAATTGGTGATAACGCTCATCATAATCAACCCAGGTACAATAAACGACATATAATCAAAGCCGCCCATTTCACCAATACGTGAACCTATAAGCGAGCCAAAAATAACAAAATACAAACTGATAGTTATTGCTGGCGGTACTAAGGTTTGTACCCAAATACGTAAAAAACGCTGAGTTTCTTTAGTTAAAATACTTTTTAAGGCAATAGAATTATTCATGTTGTTAAGCCTCAGCTACGGTTGATTTTTGCATTTTTTTATTCGCTTGTTTATTTGATTGCTTATTCGCAATAAGACTGACAAACAAGGCTTCTAAGCGATTACTTTTATTACGCATGCTTAACACGCCAACACCTTGATTTGATAACTGCTCAAACACTTGATTAAGGGTTTGTTTTTTTCTTAAATCAACTTCTAAGGTATGATCATCAATTAACCTATGGTCAATATTTTCTAATACTATCGGTTTATCTTTACAGTCTAAATCTAAAACAAAAGTTTCAATATCTAATTGTGATAGCAGAGCTTTCATACTGGTATCTTCAACAATTTCACCGCCGTCAATAATGGCGATATTGCGACATAACATTTCAGCTTCTTCTAAATAATGTGTGGTCAGTATAATCGTAATACCTTGATCATTAAGTTCACGTAAAAAATCCCACATACCGCGACGAACTTCAATATCAACACCAGCCGTTGGCTCATCTAAAATCAACATTTTTGGCTCATGCATTAACGCTCTAGCAATCATTAAGCGACGTTTCATACCGCCTGATAACATGCGGGCTGCATCATTACGTTTATCCCATAATTCTAACTGTTTAAGATATTTTTCAGCACGCTCAATAGCCACCTTGCGGGTAACACCATAATACCCCGCCTGATTAACTAAAATATTCATCAAGGGCTCAAATTGGTTAAAGTTAAACTCTTGCGGTACTAAACCAATAAAAGACTTGGCTTTTTCTAAATCTGTGTCAATGTCATACCCATGCACTTTTACTTGCCCCTGAGTTTTATTGACTAACGCGGTGATGACGCCGATAGTTGTTGATTTTCCTGCACCATTAGACCCAAGCAAAGCAAAAAAATCGCCTTGTTTGACCGTTAAATTAATACCTTTAAGCGCCTGAAAACCACCTTTATAGGTTTTTGCAAGGGCAGAAATTTCTAATGCATAGGTCATGGTTTCGCCTTTAATATTTAACAAATAAGTACAAGAAAAGTAGTTTGAATACATATGGTGCTATTAATTGTAATTTCAACTGTAGTGCTGAACTACTAGAAAATAAAAATCAATGCTATATTTACATAGTGTATTTAATTTCGAAAAGTTTTATGAGCCGTCTTTTAAAATTATTACTGATATCCACCTTAACAAGCTTTTCTGCTATTTCAGTCAATGCAGCTGAAGAAGTTGATCTTTTTTCTTATGGACTAGAAGACCTACTCAATATGACGGTATCAACCGTTTCTAAACAAGAAGAAAGTTTAGATGAAAGTCCTGCTTTTGTAGAAATAGTGACACAAGACGACCTTAAACGCAGAGGTTATAAAGATTTAAGTTATTTGCTCGATGACATTGCCGGCGTGCAAGTTACCCGCTCTTTTGGCGATAATTACTTCAATACATTATGGCGTGGTGTACGTCATACCATAGGCAGTTCTTATTTAATATTAGTGGATGGTATTAAGTTTAATCATTTATATAATAACGAAACTGAAATACTGGCAACCTTTCCACTTTCTAACATCAAACAAGTGGAAATTGTTTATGGCCCAGCTTCTGTCACTTACGGCAATGACGCTGTAGTCGGCATTATTAATATCATTACTAACAAAAACCTTGAAAACAGTGAAGTTTTTATTCAACTTGGTGAAAACAAAGAACAAGTTGTTGATTTTTCAACCTTCATCAATATTCAAGATTATCAATTACGCATAGCAGGTCGTTACGACCAAGGCTCATTAGATTTATCAAAAAATGAGAGTAATTATCGTTGGACTGATGCCGATTTATTAAGTAATAACAGTATTTGGGGCGGGTTTTCTTCACAGTTTGGCCAAGCACAATCAGATCACAAAAATAAAGCGTTATCGGTAAGCTTAACTGATGATGATAGCGAAATAACATTTCAGTACAATCAATTAGCAACGGGCTATGGTCTTCAGTACACTTTCGACCATTCATTACCAAACCCTGGGCTTTGGTATGAAAGTGAATACTCACTTAACTGGCAAGAACTTTTTACTATCAATGAGGACATGACGGTTAAAACATTGCTGCGCTACCGCATCAGTGATATCGATAACGATTCTTTTTTTATTAACGGTTTTCTAGCCAACAACCCTGATACAAACAGCCAACAAAGACTCGTTGGCGCAACTTACTGGGAAGCAACTAACAGCAGCTGGACCGGCTCTAGTGAACTTAACTGGCAATTTAATGATACCTTAAACATCATTGCCGGTGTCGAGTATGAAGCAAAAGATTTACAAAAAGCCTACAACATTACTTTTGGTCCCTTATTGCCGCCTGAACAAATTGATGAAAACTATAATTTTCCATCGCCACCAACAACCGATAGATTTGCTAATAACAGGATAGACACCAATCAACAAGGCCTGTACTTATTATCGCAATATCAACTACCCGCAAGCTTAAACACCTTGAAACATGCGTTACATTTTGGCATTCGCAATGACAAACATTCAGTTTTTGGCTCTAAAAATACCATTAGAGCTGGCTATGTTGGTCAATGGCAAAAAACAACAATGAAGCTTTTTTATGGTCAAGCCTATCAAGAGCCTTCAGCACGTTTACTTTATGGCGGCTGGCAAGGCTCGGGTAGTGATCCCAGATTAACACCAAGAAATGCAGATACTTTTGAATTTAATATTAACTACAAAATGAAAAATGTTTTGCTCTCTAGCAACTATTTTGTCATGCAAAGCAAAAATTTATTTAATACCACAGACACAGGCGCCGTTAATGCGGGTAAAGGCATGGCTAATGGTGGCGATGTTAGAATAAAATATCAAACCCACAATCAACTTTTTCAAAGTATCTCTCTTTGGGCAACGTGGTCATGGCTGAACTCAAAAGAGCAAAATATAAATTCTCAAGGTAAACTTGAATGGGATCAGGTTGGGGATTTAGCCAATAATACCCTTCATGGTGGCGCTTATCTTACTTTTAATAATAATTGGCAACTTAACTTACGAGGTCGCTACTATGGCAATAGAGCCACCGTTGCAACCAATGAGCTTAAAAGCGTTGACAGTTTTATCAGTATCGATGCTAATATTCTCTACCGCCCAGAGCGTTTTCAACAATTAACTTTAGCACTCAATATCTCCAATTTATTTAACCAAGGCTACTTCCACCCAGGTGTTCGCAGTGCTTCAGCAAGCACAACTAACCTTGGTGAAGTTAATAACAATGGCGTATGGGTTGGCAGCGAAAGCTTTTATAATGCGCAGATACCACAACCCGGAAGAGAGCTATGGTTAACCGTGTATTGGCAGTTTGATTAAATTTTTTCTTTGATGTTAGTTAAAGATATTGATAAAACCTTCGTGCTATAATTACCTTAATATTTTCATTACAACCCTTTCCCATATTCTCATGACTAAAAAATCCCTTACCATTCGCGAACAAACTATCTTTGATGGTATTTTCACTAAGTACTTTTTAAAAACGCTATTTACCTTATTGTTCAAAGTCACTGGTTGGAAAGTATGTAAAATTCCCCCTGAAGGTGCGGGCGTTGCTATTGCAGCTCCGCATACCTCAAATTGGGATTTTATTTACGCCTTAGGGGCGGCAATATTGCAAGATGTAAAAATCTATTTTTCAATTAAAGACAGTCTATGCCAAGTACCGATTTTGGGCACTTGGTTAATGTGGTTAGGGGCTATGCCGATTGATAGATCACCAAACGGTCAGGGGCAAGTTGAACAAATCAAAGCCTTTATAGAATCTCAAAAGACGAAATCTCAACGGAGTAAACGAATATTTTTCTTATTTACGCCCGAAGGTACGCGCGGCGCAGTGACTAAGTGGAAAACCGGTTTTTACCACATTGCTCAAGGCTGTAAGTTACCTATTTTTCTTGCCAAAGTTGATTTTCAAAGTAAAGAAACGGGTGTATTTCATACTTTTGCCTTAACCGGTGATAAAGAAAACGATATTCAAGCTATGCAAGCTTCATATAAAACAATACATGGAAAGTATCCTCAAGATCAGTACCCTGCTTATAGCGGCAAATTACCAGAGATATCAGACTCAGAAGCTGCCATTATTCGTGCGCTTTATTCTTTTAAAGGGGTTGCCACAAAAATGGAAATCAATGCCAAGGCAAAACTATCAGAGCTATCAAATAACATGCTTAATTTACTGATTAAAAAAGGCTTAATTGAAAAAATTAAGCCTTCGAAAAATAAGACAGAAGAAAGTTATCAATTAACTTTTTCCGGTAAAGGACATTTTTTACATTTGCAACCTACAAATTAACTTTGAATACAAATGATTCAAGCGCTGATAGGGTTAACTTAATTGCGCCTTGATTGCCGCTAACCTTTAACTTTACTTTGTTTTGCTGCTTTGACGAAGAAAGTAAATCAGTTAACTGATAACTGCCATTTTTTAATTGCCATTGACTAATAATATCGCTTGGTATTATTACCGTCAGTTGCGCTGATTTACTAGCAAATTGATTAACAACAATAAGTTGTTCATCTTCAACATAACGAGTAAAAGCAAGCAATGACTTTTCATCTTCAGGCTGTGCTTTTACAACTAACGGGGCATATTCGCCCTTAACAATCGCAGGTAAAACCGACAAACTCATTAAGTGACTATAAAATGCTGTTAGCGCTTTCTCATTGTTAGTGGACTTGCCGCCATCAAAAGCACCATTATTCATCCATCGCTGATGTGCTGGAACACCAACATAATCAAAAATACTGGTGCGACTGGCGGTACCAAAACCAGCATTGAGCTCACCCGGCTCGCCAACATCTTGACCAAAATATAGCATGGTAGGTGAACGGCTAATTAGGCTTGAAACCACCATGGCAGGTTTGGCAATATTAGCATCACCAACAAATTCAGGGCTAGCGATGCGTTGCTCGTCATGGTTTTCTAAAAAGTGAATCATGTGCTCTTCAATGTCTAACACTTTAGCTTGCGCTTTAACTAATTCATCACTAGCAAGCTTACCCTGCATAATGCCTTTTAAGGTGTCGTAAAAATCAACTTTGTCGTAAAGATAATCCATTTTTCCTTGATAAATAAAAGAACGGTACATAGCGGGGTTATAAACTTCAGCAATAGTTAATGCCTGTGGATTAGTGGTTTTAATAGCTGAATTGAGATAGCTCCAAAACTCTACCGGCACCATTTCGGCAACGTCATAACGAAAGCCATCAACACCTTTACTAAGCCAAAACTGGGTGATTTCTTTAAACTTCAGCCAAGAATTAGGCACTGATTTGTTTTGCCAAAAGGCATAGTGCTGCTGATAATCTAAATCAGCAAGTTCTGCTGGCAGCGTAGGAAAATCATAACTACCATCGGGCTTAACACCATAATTAATTTTTATTGTTTCATACCAATCATCAGCCTTAGGCTGTGCTGCTCTACTGCCATTACCTGTCCATTTAGCTGGAGATTCAGCGAACTTGCCATCAATACTTTTATCACTATCGCCACCTAACGGCTGATAACCATTTACTGGCTTAGGTACTTTAAAGTTTTCACCAACAACATAGTAAAAGTTGTTATCACGTGCATATTCAACGCTGGTATTGTCTTGTTCGCCAAAGTCTTTCACGCCAGCAGGTTTGTTTATTGATTGATATTGGCGAGCAACATGGTTAGGCACAATATCAATAATAACCTTCATACCATGTTGATGGGTACGCTCAATTAGCGCTTCAAACTCAGCCAAACGATTATTGACATCAAGGGCAAGATCAGGGTTAATATTGTAATAGTCTTTTATCGCATAAGGAGAGCCAGCTCTGCCTTTGATAACATCGGCATCATCTGTTGAGATACCATATTCGGTATAATCTGCTACTAGCGCATGGTGCAAAATACCCGTATACCAAATATGAGTAACACCTTTACTTTTAATAGCACTAAGCGCTTTATCATTAAAATCAGCAAATTTGCCAACGCCGTTCTCGTTCAGTGTTCCCCAAGGTTTGTTGGTAGTATTTTTATTACCAAACAGTCGGGTTAATACTTGATAGACTACTGGTTTGCCTTGCGCTGTTTGCGCTGGCGCTAAGTCTTTACTTGCTTTTTCATTAGCAGTGTCTGTAACCTTTTCCACATCTTGGCAAGCAGATATTAAAACGGTTGATAATATAAGCGAAACGCGAAATAAAGCGGAGGGTAAAAATTTTATTGATAGCATAAAGATTTACTTCAGAAATGATTAAATTATTTATGCTCTATAAGTTACGCGTTAACTATTAAAATAAATACTTTTTTTACCAAACTGCATACGTATTCAAAAAACAATTAGATTCATTTACTTATAAAAAAGGCTTACTGAAATTAATCAACAAGCCTTATTGAGTTACTTGGTTAGTTATTTTTATCTAACTGTGAATTCATTGTAAGTATAAATGCTCACCTACAATAATTTTTACGGCTGACATTGTTGAATAATCATACTACCCACATTAGCGCCTTGGGCTGGGTTAGCTTCGTTTAACGTTAACAAGAAACTATATGAGCCTGCGGTTAAGGTGGCTTGGTTATTATCTGTTCCTGCATTTTGATATGCTACAGGGTAACTAACACCAACCGCTAAATCTGCGCCATTAATTTCAGTGCTACCTTCTGCTTGTGCCCACAATTGTGTTTCCCAACTGCCATCACTTGAAGCGAGTTTAAACTGCATAGCACCATCAAAAGTAGCAACCGCTTGATAAATATTATTGCCTTTGTAATGTAAGCGATAAGCCTCTTCAGCATTCCAACCAGAGTGATCACCTTTAACGTACAATTGACCATCGCCGGCAATAGCAAATGGGATAGCATCCGTTGAATCAGCTAAGGCATCACAATCTACTGTGGGTGACACACTGCTAATAGTTAATACTGGTGTTGCACTTGATGCATCTAGGTTAAAAGTAAAACTACCTGTGGCATCCGCAGTAAACTCCATACTGCCACTATTGTTTGTTACCGCAATAGAACTGGCACCAATGCTAACATCGCTAAAGCCTAAATCTACTGCTACCGAATCACTTGAGGTAATAGTAAAGGTTTGTACACCAGCGGTTAACGTAGTTTCTAAACTATAGACACCGTTACCATCGTAAGTGAACGTATCGTCGGCATCAAAACCATCAACTCCATCATTGTTCATTGAGCCACGTACATAGATAGTGTTGTTACCATAAGGAGCAATATCTGGTGCGTCACGCGTAACACCGGCAGATAAACCAGCACCTTGGCTAGCACCTTGAGGCTTAACAAAAACCGCTGTTGTTAGAGCAGGCACGGTAAAGGTGCCGTCACTTGCGCCCACAGTAAAGCTTGCTGCTTGCACTGTGCTATCTACTGAGCTTTGTTGCACACTGTGTAACTCAAACCCAGTTGCCGTTGGCACCGTATACGACTGCACGTTAGTGGTACCGTTAATCACCACCACAATAGCGTCATTATTGGCATCTAAATCCGTTAGTTGTGAAGGGCCGCCTGTACCATCATCAATACTCATCACAATCAAACCTTTCGTTTGACCACTACCGGTATTATGAAAACCAACACGATCATAAACCTCTTGCGCTGTCGCTAACCTAAACAGCGGACTAGACTTACGAATACTTAATAATTCTTTAAATACATCGCCGGCAAAAGCAATATCGCTAGCTTGCACAGCTGTTTCTGCATTCGCAATAATATCGCCAATGGTTGACCAATTACTTTCGTTATCTTGTGCCAGTGGCAGGCCGACATTCCAGTTGTTAGATGTTTTAGTAAAATCAACTAAGTTGAACCAATCACCTGAATCATAACTGTTTTTATCCATTGATTTTGAGCGGAGTATATCGCCACCTATTTGCAAAAAAGGAATGCCTTGGCTGAGCAATGGCATAGTGGCGGCAATATTTTGTACTCGTACTCTATCAGCTACCGATAAATCAGCAGATAAACCATATTGCAGTTTATCCCAAAGGGCATCGCCATCATGTTTTGAGACATAGTTGATAATATCTGCAGGGTCTTTGGCATAAGACGATTGTGAGAAATCTTTACCTGATTTAATAACACCCGCTTTATCTTGCAGTTGATAATCTTGCAACGTGCCTGATAGCCCTAATCGCATAATATCTTGGTCATTTAAACTAGCTGCGTCGTTAAACAAAGACGCGCTACGGATAATATCGCGCGGTCTGTCGTTGAAAGTACCCACTTCGCTGCCAGCCATTTCATATTGACCGGCTTGCTCATAACCTTGGTTTGTACGTGACCAACCTTCACCGTAAAAATAAGTATCACTATCTACCGCTTGTACTGCAGTACGTGCATTTTCAATAGAAGTTTTTGAATGACTACCCATAATGTCAAAGCGAAAAGCATCAAACTTGTACGCTTGCGACCACATCACTAATGAATCGCTCATTAGCTTGTCCATCATTTTGTGCTCAGTTTCAGTATCTTGACAACAGGTTTCGTTGCGAACATTGCCGGTAGTTAAGTCGCGACGGTGATAATAACCTGGCACCACTTTATCTAATACCGAGTTATCCCATAAACCTGCCGTGCTAGTGTGGTTATAAACTACATCTAATACCACACGTAAACCCATACCATGTAAAGCTTGGTTCATAGCACGCATTTCTAAAATACGACTTACGCCATCGGCATTTGATGAATAACTGCCTTCTGGCGCATTAAAGTGTTTAGGATCATAACCCCAGTTGTAGCTATCTAAACCGCGCAGTGATTGGGCTAACGCTTGCGCTTTATTCGATGTAGGATCATAACTTGCCATTACTGACATTAGCGTTGCGGCGTTATCTTCAACACCACACACTGGCGCATTGCTATTAGCAGCACATAAATCAGCAACTGTGTCAGTTAAATTAACACGAGTATTTTCATCTTCACCAATACTGGCAATATCGTTTGACGGTAGTAAATGAAAATATGTTACGCCGGCAGCAGCCAATGACTTTAAATGCTGTACTGGCACTGAGTTTTCTTCGGTGAAAGCTAAGTATTTACCGCGATTAGCAGCACTAGTGCTTTCATCGCGAATACTAAAGTTACGTATGTGACCTTCATAAATCACTGCATCTTCTGCTTTTGCGATAGTAGGAGCCGTATGAGTATCCCAGTTGGCTGGTTTTAAATCAGCATCCATTAAGTTAACAAACTGTGAGTATTCACCATTGGTTGATAAAGAAACTGAATAAGGGTCTGTAGACCAAAGTGTTTCAAACTGTTGATTTTGATAATGATAAACCGTTAACTCATAGCGGTAGAACATTCTGTCATTGGCAATTGCTGTGGTAAAAGACCAAATCCCTGTGTTGCTATCAACTACCATAGTTTCAGTGCTTTGCAGTTCTTTTGCGCTATTGTATATTTTTAACGATACTTGTTGAGCGGTTGGCGCCCATACGCTAGCTGTAATATCACTTGCAGTATAAGTTAACCCTAAGTCAGCTTCATCGGCATCATTGTTGCCGGCAGTATAAAGCGCATCAAGTACCCTAGGCGTTTGTACATAAGTCGCTGCTAACACTTCATCGGCACTGTTGTAAGCAATAGCGAGTAATTTACCGGTCAGCATTTGCTTAGCTTTTGTATTATCAGCACTGGTTGCTTCAAAAGCAGCTAACGCACTATAGCGAGCCATGCCCATACTGTTAGCAGTATTAGTAGCAGGCATAAATTCAATAAAGTTATTACCACTTATACCAGTTTCACCGTCAAAACCTAATTCATCAACATCAGAGCTGTACACTCTAATTTTAGCAACACTGCTTGCTGCCACATCCCAAAATACAGTGTCTACTGCTGCCCAATGCGCTGCGGTATTCTTTATCAATACACCCGATGGGAATAATGTAGGTTCGGTATAAATTTCGTTAATGCCATCAAGTAACCAAACCATACGATCGCCTGATAAATCACCTTGTTGGTCGGCATCATTCGGCGCTTTGTTATCACCTTTGTGCATAATGTAATTTAAACAATCTGTGCCTGAAAACCCTGCTTTTAAGCTAACAACCCAGTAAGCACCGTAATTTGGATCATCACCTGTTTTTGCAACGGGGGCAGCCCAATCTACTGCCGCACCATCATAAGCATCACAAGTAGCATCTGCCCATAAATGTAAGCCCCAGCCGGTATAATTACTATCAGGTCGGTTATAAAAAATAACGAACTCATTTTCACCCGCACTTACTACCGGTGTTGGCAAAGAATTATCTTCTTCAACTGTAACAGCTAAATTTTGATTGCTAGAGTCATTGCTAGGATCGCTAACCACTAAATTCGCAGTAAAATCACCTGCGGCACCATAAGTAACAGTAGTCGATGTGGTCGCTAAGCAATCAGAAATAGTAATACTATTGACACCTTCACCCGGATTTAACACACAAGACAAAGCATCACCATCGGCATCGGCAACAACCCAAGAATAAGTAACGTCTAATGTTGATGTTGTGCTCACTTCTGCCACAAATGAACTAATAGTGGGTGCGTTATTTGTTGGTGGAGGTGGAGGTGGGGGAGGAGTTGGTGTAGGTTCTGAGCCACCACCGCCTCCACAAGCAACTAAGGCTGTTGATAAAACGGTACATACTAATAATTGCTTGAAGCTTGTTGTTAATATCAAAATAATATCCTATTTCTTATATTCTGCTTTTATTACGTTACTTCATGCTAAAGCTTTGACTAACTATTGAACAGCGACTACATACGTATTCAATGAAGAAATTATTATTGTTTTGTTATTCAATTTTTAATGGTTTTGTTATCATAGTTGCATAATAAAATATTTATAATGGATTCTAAATCAAGGAACATGATGACAAACTTTACTTACCTCCCCTACTTTTCTAAAAATTTAAAGTCTTTCTCATTAATAATAAGCTTTCTACTTATCTTTTTATCCCTACCTTCATTTTCTAAAAGTAACCCCGAAGGTTTTTTACCCATTAGCGCCTATGGCAACTTGCCTAGTATCAGTAACGTCAAACTATCGCCAAGTGGTGATAGCATTGCCATGGTGCAAAACCTTGATGGTGAATTGATATTAATTGTCTACAATTTTCTTAGTAAAGAAAGGCAAGCAATATTAAAAGCTGATAACATTGGTGTAACACTGAATTGGTACACTTGGGGCAATGATGATATTTTATTGATTAGTGCCGCATCCACTTCTAAACAGCGTTTAGCAAAATATACCTCAACTCGATTATACAAATTTGACCTATCAACTGATAAAAAACTTAAGTTACTAATCAAACCAAGAAAAGTAAAAAACGAAATTAATGCACAATTTCAAGATAACATCATCAGTTTAATGCCAGCACAGCCAGACAAAATTTTAATGGCAATTGGCTTTGAACTACCAAACAAACCATCACTATATGAAGTTAATATTCGTACTAACCGAAGAAGTCGTGTAAAAAGAGCCAAAACCTACATAGAAGACTGGGTTGCCGATCAACAAGGTCGAGCCAGAATAAGTTATCAAATAGATGAAACCAAAGTCTCTTATAAATTGTTTGACACTAATGGCAAAATAGATCGTGATCTTTGGTCTTACGAAATATTCGAAAAAGAGGTTGTCCATGTTTTAGGTTTTGACTTAGATCCAAACACCCTATATATACGAGCACTTCACCAAGGCCGTTATGCGGTATTCAAAGTAAATTTACAAGACGAGGCCTTAACGCGTGAGTTAGTTTACGCTGATGACAAATATGATGTTGATGGCTCATTGATATACTCACCAAAAACAGGGACTGTAGTCGGTTTAAGTCATGAGGGTGATAATGATAATAAAGTATATTGGGATGACGAGTACATTGCCTTTAAAAAAGCATTAAATAAAGCGCTTCCTGACTCAGATAATACTATTATTAGTATGTCTCAAGATCTAAATAAGTATGTTATATATTCTAGTTCTAAAACAAATGCTGGCGATTACTTATTGGGTGATAGAAGGATTAAAAGTTTAATTTTCTTTGCCACTTTATATCCGAAAATTAATGAAACTAATTACGCTAGTAAGCAGCTTGTTCATTATAAAGCCCGCGATGGTTTGGAAATAGAGGGGTATTTAACAAAGCCTATTAACAGCAAAAAAAGCAAAAAACTACCTGCTATTATTTTCCCTCATGGCGGCCCTATGGCAAGAGATTATGCTGGTTTTGATTATTGGGCTGAGCTATTTGCTAACCGAGGTTATGTCGTATTTCAGCCTAATTTTCGCGGATCTTCTGGTTATGGTTATGATTTTGAAATGGCTGCTATTGAAGGTTGGGGGCAAGCAATGCAAGATGATTTGCAAGATGCAACCCAATGGTTAATTGACCAAGATATTGTTGATGCAGACAGAGTATGTATAGGCGGTGCTAGTTACGGTGGATATGCAGCCTTAATGGCGGCAGTAAAACATGGTGAAAGTTTTAAATGCGCCGCTAGTTTTGCCGGTGTTTCTGATCTTGAGCGTATTGTTAGGGATGCTCGTTATTTTACCCACAAAGAAGTTGTAAGAAAGCAGTTTGGTACTGATAGTGACAAACTTGAAGCTGTATCTCCTGTTAATTTTGCTAAACAAATAAATATTCCTATCTTGCTAATACACGGTACTGATGACAAAGTTGTACCGGTGAAACACAGCCGTGAGATGGCTGATGAGCTTGAGGATTATGATAAAGATGTGCGCTACGTTGAAATTGAAGATGCTAACCATCATTTAAGCGTGCAAGCCCATAGAATAAAAACCTTAGAAGAAATGGTTAACTTTTTTGATGAACATTTAAAACAAGGTGTTAATTAGTTAATCGCAAAAACTGGTTAGCTCACCGAAGTGCTATTGCAATCTATTGAAAAAACAAGGCAAACTAACCGCACTCTTAAATTTGGGAAAAATCTATGTTTTTTAATAAATCTGTCTTGGCAATAGCACTATCAAGTATTTTGGTTGTGGGCTGCTCTAAACCGACTCAATCAACAAATGATACGGCTGTTGTAAAAAGTGTCAGCGAACAAACAGCATCGCAACAAGCTAATCAACTATTTGATGATATTTTTGATGAAGGTATTGATCGTAATCCTATGATGCAAAGTTATTTAGGCATCAAAAAAGATTATGATAAATGGAATGATCTTTCTGAAGAAAATGAGCTTAAAGAGTTTGAAATAACCAAGCAAAATTTAAAACGCGTACAAACGATAGATCCCAAGAGTCTAGATAAACAAACGGCATTAAGTCGTAAACTATTCATTCAAAAATTAGAAAATCAAATCGCCGATCACAAATGGCGTCACCATAACTACCCTGTTAATCAAATGCATGGTTTTCACTCGAGTATTCCCGCTTTTTTAATTAATCAACATTCTATTGCTGATGTTAAACAGGCTGAAGACTATATTTCACGTTTAGTAGGTATTGAAGTATTACTTGGACAGCTAATTGACCAACTCAAAATTCGTCAAGAAAAAGGCATTATAGCGCCAAAATTTGTTTTTCCTCATGTTATTGGTGATTCACAAAACATATTAACTGGGGCTCCATTTGATGATTCTGCTGACAGCACTTTATTAGCAGATTTTAGTCGTAAAATTGAAAAGCTTGAGATCACAGATGAAGAGAAACAAGCATTAATAAACAAAGCTAAAAAAGCCTTACTAGATCATGTAAAACCCGGTTACACCGCGTTAATTTCTTATTTGCAAGACCTTGAAAAAGTTGCTGATACCCGTGATGGCGCATGGAAATTTCCTGACGGTGAAGCTTTTTATAACAATGCCTTAAAGCGCACCACCACCACAGACTTAACCGCTGAACAAATTCATGAAATAGGCCTAAAAGAAGTCGATCGTATACATAATGAAATGCGCAGTATCATGAAAAAAGTTAACTTTGACGGCGACTTAGCAGCATTCTTTGAATTTATGCGCCACGACAAACAGTTTTATTACGCCGATGACGAAGCTGGCAGAACACGCTACTTAAGCGAAGCAACTGCACTTATTGATGAAATGAAAGGCCATTTAGACGAGTTGTTTATTACTAAACCCAAAGCTGATTTAGTGGTAAAACGCGTTGAAGCTTTTAGAGAAAAATCTGCGGGCAAAGCCTTTTATCAACAACCTGCCCCTGATGGCACTCGTCCTGGTTATTATTATGCCAACCTTTACAAAATGGAAGCTATGCCCACATATCAAATGGCAGCGTTAGCGTATCATGAAGGTATTCCGGGTCATCATATGCAAATAGCGATGAAACAAGAACTAAAAGGCATTCCAAAGTTCAGACGTTTTGGTAGTTATACCGCATATACTGAAGGTTGGGGTCTGTACTCAGAAATGATCCCCAAAGAAATTGGTTTTTATCAAGACCCTTATTCAGATTTTGGTCGCTTAGCTATGGAATTATGGCGAGCTTGTCGTTTAGTGGTTGATACCGGCATTCACGTTAAAAAATGGACAGTAGAGCAAGGCATTAACTATTACGTAGACAATACCCCTAATGCCAAATCTGATGCAGTTAAAATGGCTGAGCGTCATGTAGTGATGCCATCGCAAGCAACCGCTTATAAAGTGGGTATGTTGAAGATTATCGAATTACGTGAAAAAGCAAAAGTAGCTTTAGGCGATAAGTTTGATGTTCGTCAATTCCATGAAGTGGTATTAAGCAGCGGTCCTGTGCCGTTAAATGTGCTTGAAAATTTGGTTGATAGTTATATAGGCGCTGCGCAATAATATCATGCCTCCACTCTTTTTATTTGCCGTTGAGAGCAGCTTGAGCAGACAATAAAAAACCTATTCAGTTTAAAGACAAATGATGTTTTACTTTAGGTAAAACATCATTTGCTGTTTTATTGTTAGGATCTAGTCTCAAAACCGATTCTAGCATTGGCAATGCTTGTTTAAGTTTACCTAGCTCTAAAAAGGCATGACTTAACGCTAGTTGATAATTCACATCGCTTTTATTGGCTGCAATAGCACGTTTTAAATAACGTGGTGCTTGTGCAAATTGATTTTGCTGAATTAACGCTACTCCTGCTCGGTAATTATGAACAGCATCAAAAGGCATAGCATCGGCTAGTAATTTTGCTGATTTAAGATAAAGCGCAGGATCGTTTTTCTTGCCATAATTTAAGTTTTCGGTGGCAATTGTTAACCAACCAATTTTGCTTTGATACGCTGCTAGCCCTAAACGATCGCTAGGAGTTTTAGCGAGTGGCAACTTCACTTTTTTAGGTGTGTCGGTAAAAGGATAATCAGCCATCAAGCCAGCTATTTTCGCTTTACCCCAATAAACTTCCGCGTCAAAAACAGGTAAGTCTTTTGCTGCTTCTTTGGCACTAATAACGTGTGGGAAATCGCCAAATACTTTTGATTGTTCAATGGCATTATAAAAACTATCGGCAATAACAAAGTAACCTTTTATGGTTGGGTGTAAATGCTCAAGCATTAATGAATGTCCAATGATGCCATTTTCTGCTGCTTGGGTTAGTGCTTTGTTAGCATCAACATAATGAACTGATTCTTTTTTAGCTAACTCGATAATTATATCGTTCATGGCGCTGGGGGCTCTAAAGCGCAACAAATCTAAATCTCGCGCTTTAATTAATGCTTGTTTCGCTTGTTGATACTCACCTTTCGCTAGCAGTGCTCTACCCTTTTCATAATAGGCATCAGCACCATTTTCACTAGAGGAAAATGGTGTTTGATCAGCTAAATTACTGGCAATAGAGCTGATGAATACTGGAATACCCGCCGCTTGATATTTAGCAATAACCCGCGAAATATTATTATCAAACTGCGTCAAACCTGCTTCATAAAGATCTGAGCCAAAAGGAATATTTTTGTGTTTTGCTACTTTCGACATAAAAGTGCGCGAACGTTGGGCATTTTTTGGTTTTTGTTCAATATTAGCCGCTTTGGTAAATTGCCAATAGGTGTTTTGCATTAATTGAAAGGTACGTGAATTTTTCAGCTTTAAATACAATAAAGTTGCCGCTGGAGAGTTTGCCGCGGTATAAGCCGAACCAACACCTAAAATACCTAAATATTCATTATGACCTGCATAAATAAGCACAGCGTCAGGTTTTTGCTCAATAATTTCATCAACAAAATCTAACACTGTATAGGAATTAACGGCCGCTAGTGCAGTATTAATCACTTCCACGGTTCTATCAGGAAAACTTTGTTTTAAACGATAATCAAGCATGCCAGCAATAGATGCACCATAACCAAAAGGAAAGCCTGCCGCAGTTGAGCCACCTTGTACGACAATACGCAGCGCATCATCGGGTTTATGTTTTAAGAAAAAATTAGTTTCAATAGTCACCGACGGCGCCGCAGACCCTTCGGGAAAATAACGCTTGACCACATCGGGACGAGGTAACAAATATTGTGGCGCAGTTGAATTAGCTGCTGCGGGGTAATCCATAAATAGTGGCATTTCTCTACCATAATCAAACAAACGCAAACCACCCTCTAATGCCGCAAAGAATAAAAAAGGGATGGCTATGGCGATCAATTGATAAATTCTGGTTTTGTTCATGAAGTACTCTTAATTGTTAATAACAGCTTTTTTAGCAGCCGTTTGTTGAGCAATCGCTCGGCTAACATTAGCAATATATTGCAATACTTTTTTCTTCTGCGACGAGCCTTTTGCAACTAAGTTATTTGCTTTTTCTAACACCAACAAACTTTGTGAGTAATTTTTCAATAAATAATAATCTTGCGCTAATGCCAAAAGATACTGTACCTTTCCACCTTTGAGGTTAACTGCCTTTTGATGATAATAACTCGCCATTTGCCAATCGTTAAGTTGCTGATATAACTGCCCTGCGATATAAAATGCTTGTTCATTATCCACCATTGCTGTGCTCAAAGTGCCAGCAATTTTAGCCGCTTGTGGGATCTCTTTTCGTTGTTGATACTTTACTAAAAGGTCTTGCTGAATTTTAAACCAGTCATTTTGTTCAATACGTTTAATCAATGCCTGCTTTTCAAATTTTCGACTCATCGGTAAGCTGATTTCGCTTTTGCCTTTATTTAAGCTTGACGTAAAGGGAAAATCATTAACCAATTTACTAATAACAAACTCACCGTAGAGTTCATCAACAGCACTAACCGGAATGTCTGTGCGAGCTTTTTCTCGAGGATAATTAACAAGTGATGATTCAATCAATTGTTGCTGAGTTATTAACTGAACATACGCTTCTGCTAATAGAAAATACCCTTCAACAGTCGGATGTAGGTGTTCTAAAATTAACTTATTACCAATAATAGCGTTGGCTGAATTTTCATTAAAAATTTTCTGAGTATCTACTAAATTAACACTATATGTTTTAGTCAACTCTTTCAGTACCTTATTAAATTCACTCGGCGCTCTAAAACGCAATAAGTCATAATCTTTGGCTAAAACAAATGCTTGTTTAGCCTCTTCAAAACGCGCTAATAATTCTAAATTTAAACCGAGCTGATAATAATTTTCTGCGCTTTTTTCTTGTGCGATTAAAGACTGTAGCCGCTTAACTTCTGCTGTTGCATTTTGCTTAGTTAACTTAGCCTTAACTTGTTGCCAATCGACTTTTTCAAGACTTGAAAACGGCACTTGTCCATTTTCATTACTCACTAAATTACCCAGCACTACCGGAATCCCTGCAGTTTGGTACTTTGCCAATATCAGTGACATATTGCCTTTAAACTGAGCAACACCTTGCTGATATAAATCACTATCAAGAGCTATTTCTTTTTCTTTAGCCACTTGTGACATTAAGGTTTGATTACTTTTCGATGGTGCTTTGTCAGGTGCAAAGGCAAAGCTATAAAGCTTTTGCAGTAATTGGTAGAGTCGCCAATTTTTAAACTTTAAATGTAGCAAGGTTGCTAATCGACCACCTTTGGCAGCAAAAGCGCTGCCGACGCCCATAATACCTAAATATTCATTATGGCCAGCATAAATCAAAACCAGATCAGGTTGCTGCGCTATAATTTCATCAACAAAATCAAGTAAGGTATAGCTGTTCACTGCAGCCATAGCAGTATTAATGATTTCAATATCTTTTTCAGGATAAAGTCGCTTGAAACGTTGCTCTAACATGCCCTGTAATGATGCCCAACGACCATAAGGAAAACCTGCCGCAGTAGAGCCACCTTGAATGAAAATTCTAAAACTATCTTTGCTTTTATGCTTTTTGAAATAAACTGTATCAGGGCTTACTTTAGGCGCAAGACTTTCATCAGCAAAGTAACGATTCACTACTTTAGGATTAGGCTGTAAATATAAATTGGTGCTATTTTTTTTATGGGATTTTTCAATAAAAAGTGGATACTCAGCACCAAAGTTACTTACCCGTAGAGTAAGTTCAATGAGTAATAAAAGTATAAAAGGAATAGCGATTAAAATAACATAAAAGCTGAGTTTTTTTATAGTTTGTGTTGTGGAGTTTTTTTGCAAAATACTACTACCCATTTTCGATGTCTAAACACCCTACGAAATGGTTATTAACTTTGCAAGAGATAATCTATTGAATACGTTTGCATAGCATGGCTTTTGATGATTTTTTATGGTTATATTCAAAGACACTATTTTTATTTATCTATTGTCGCTATCACGAATAAACTCGGGTGGAACAAAGCAGTAAACAGAAGTAATTTATGAGCATAAAAATACTAGGCATTTCTGCTTTTTATCATGACAGCGCTGCGGCAATTATTCAAGATGGTGAAATAATTGCTGCCGCTCAAGAAGAGCGTTTTTCTCGCAAAAAACATGATCCTGAATTTCCCGCACAAGCTATTTTATTTTGCTTAAAGAAAGCTAACTGTAATATTAGTGATTTAGACAGCATTATTTTCTATGACAAACCACTACTCAAGTTTGAACGTTTATTAGAAACATATTTTGCTCATGCGCCACGCGGCATTCGCTCTTTTATTCGAGCTATGCCTATTTGGTTAAAAGAAAAACTCTATTTAAAAAGCGTTTTAAGACGTGAATTACGATCAATGGCAGGCATAGACAAGCGCGCTAAGCTACCGCAATTACTATTTAGTGAACACCATTTATCACATGCTGGCTCAGCATTCTTTCCAAGTCCTTATCACGACGCTGCGGTATTATGTTTAGACGGTGTTGGGGAGTGGGCAACCTCATCAGCATGGCAAGGTCGTGATGATAAGTTAACACCGCTTTGGGAAATTCAATTTCCCCATTCATTAGGTTTGCTCTATTCAGCATTTACTTATTATGCCGGTTTTAAAGTTAACTCAGGTGAATACAAACTTATGGGCTTGGCGCCGTTTGGTGAGCCTAAGTATGTTGAGCAGATCTTTAAACATTTGATTGATGTTAAAGCAGACGGCAGTTTTGTGCTTGATATGTCGTATTTCAACTTTGCGGTTGGCAGCACTATGACCAACAGCAAATTTCATCAGCTTTTTGGTGGAAAACCGCGTACTGGCGAGTCTGAAATATCACAAAAAGAAATGGATTTAGCGCGATCAATTCAAGTTGTTACTGAAGAAATCGTTCTTAAAATTGTTGCTCATTTAGCCACGTTAACCACTAGCAAAAATTTATGCCTTGCCGGTGGTTTAGCACTTAATTGTGTTGCTAACGGACGTATATTACGTGAAGGTGCTTTTGACAACATTTGGATTCAACCTGCCGCAGGAGACGCGGGAGGTGCTTTAGGCGCAGCGTTAGTGGCTTGGCATCATTACTACCAAGGTAAAAAATATAACAGTAGTCAACTTATAAAACGTAAGCATGAATGCTCACCTACAACAGAAGAAGCAGAACCTGTAGGTGAGGCTTTAGCCTTACAAGCGAAGCGCAACTTACCAGCAAAGCAAAGCGATCTAATGCAAGGTGCTTATCTTGGTCCTAGCTTTTCTAACGATGAAATTTGCCAAACATTAAAGACAAAAGCCTTGCCTTTTACGCAATTATCTGATGATGAATTATATCAGCAAACCGCGCAATTATTAGATGAGGGTAATGTTATTGGTTGGTTTCAAGGCAAAATGGAATTTGGCCCTAGAGCATTAGGTAATCGTTCTATTTTAGGTGATGCGCGCAACCAAAAAATGCAATCGGTGATGAATTTAAAAATCAAATACCGTGAATCTTTTCGCCCCTTTGCCCCTATTGTTCTAGCTAAAGATGTAAGTGATTACTTTCAACATAAAAGCGACAGCCCGTATATGCTCATTGTTGCTGATATTAATGAAGAATTAAAACTTCCCGTGAGCGATGGTTTGCAAGGTATTGAAAAGCTAAATCAAGCGCGTTCAACGCTGCCGGCTATTACCCATGTAGATTACACAGCAAGACTGCAAACAGTTCATCAAGACACCAATGAAAAATTGCATAAGTTGCTGAGTAAGTTTAAAGCGCTCACTAACAGTAGTGTACTGATAAACACTTCATTTAACGTTCGTGGCGAACCGCCTGTCTGTACTCCAGAAGATGCTATTAATTGCTTTTTAAATACCGGGATGGATTATTTAGTGATGGAAAATATCCTCTTATGTAAAACAGAGCAGCCAGAGTCAGCCATTGCGCTGGCTAAACAAAATCAATTTGAGTTGGACTAATGAGCAACACTAAAAAACAAACACCTCAAAAAATCACTAATAAAGAATTAAAAGACTTTGGTCTGTTAATGACATGGGCATTCCCGTTATTTATTGGCGTTATTGCCCCTTGGTTATTAGGAAAAGGTTTACAATGGTGGACATTATGGGTGAGCTTATTTTTTGTTAGCTTAGCTCTCACAGCGCCAAAGCTAATTTACTGGCCTTATAAAGCTTGGATGTTTATTGGCGGTATAGTCGGTTTTATTAATACTCGCATCATTTTAGGTGTTACTTTTTATCTTTTAATTTTTCCTATTGGTTTGGTATTAAGAGTATTGAATAAATTACAATATAAAAGACAAAATGAAAGCAGTTCAAATTATGTTAAACGAACAGATAAATTAACAAAAGAACAATTGGAGAATCCGTTTTAATGATTGAATTTATTACCGATCTTTGGGTCTTTTTACGGGTACGTAAAAAAATGTGGTTATTACCTATTATTATTATTTTAAGTTTGTTAGGTGGCTTAGTTGTTGCCTCTCAACAATCAGCGCTAGCAACCTTTATTTATACACTGTTTTAGGAGCTGTCGTGCCTCGCTAAGCTCGTGACGACCTACAAATACCCATATTCCTTTGAACTGTAGGTCGATGCTTGCCTCGACAATACTTTTTGTCTATCTTTAAAATAGAAATTTTTAAAGGAAAGCTGCTATGTCATGGAATGACCTAAGAAAAGGGCGTTACAGCCAAAAAAATTCAATTTACTTCATTACGTTTGTAGTCAATCAACGACAAATTGTCTTCAATAATTTTAATGCTGCTCAGCTATTTTGTCAGTTATTAAAAGAAAATGAAGTCCAAAATAACTGCAAATGGTTAACTTGGGTGTTGATGCCTGATCATTTTCATGGTTTATTGCAAATCAATGAAGACACATCGTTGCCAATAATTGTAAGGCAATTAAAGTCAAAATCAGCCAGAAAAATTAATCAATATTTCAATCGAAAAGGTATTTTGGCAACATGCCTTTTTTGATCATGCCATTAGGCGAGAAGAAGATTTAAGATCCCGAGCAATATATATTGTCGCTAATCAATTAAGGGCAAGACTTGTTGAAACGGTGAGTAACTATCCTTTCTGGAATAGCGTATTTTTATGATATGGCAATTGTCGTGCCTCACTCCGTTCGTGACACCTACAAGTACCCATAATATTTTAAGCTGTAGGTCGATGCTTGCCTCGACAAGTTTTAATTACAAAAAAGCCCTATCCAATGGACAGGGCTTTCAATTATTAACTAGCTTTTAATTAAGAGTGAATTACTCTTTAGCAGTAACCGTCATTGTTTTAGTGACACCATCTTCAAAAGCAAAGATGTATGTACCTGCTGGAACGTCAATTAATATGTTGTTGTTAGAGTTAACTAACGTCAACGGAACACCTAATTCAACTGCAGTATCTGCAACTTCAACACCGTAGTTATAGCCGAAGTTACCACCCCAACCTTCATCAGCAACTTTAAACTGAGCAGCGCCACCAGCATAATCAACTTCTAAAGAGTAGGTATGAGAGGCTTCTGCTGTATTGCCTGTATCGGTGGCGATAAAACCAAGCTGGTTGCCATCATCAGCGCCCCAACCTGTTCCAGTGATACCACCACGTAAATATAGAGGTGCTTCAGAAACTTTCACTACTGGGTCAGCTGTCATGTACGATACTTCAAATTTGTATGAAGTTGCTTTTGCTACTTCTACCTGAATATTACCGTCACCGCCTAATGTTTCACCTTCTTCAGAGAAAGTCACTTCGCCGGTGCCTAAGTTAACTGGACCCCAGCTTTCATGAGCAAATTTGAAGTTATGCGTACCGCCAGCTTCTAAGCCGTAGATAACACTGTATGAACGAGAGTCACTATCCCATTTCATTTCATCAGCAGCAGGTGTTCCCCAACCGTTAAGTGAACCACGGATGTAGACAGGATCTGATCCCCAAGGCAATGCTGGTTTAATTTCAATAGTCGGTGCAGCAGGGTCAGACATATTTAAAATAAAGTCATACTCTGCAGCCGCTGAAGTAAAGCTTAATGCGCCACCGCCATTTTCTAGGGCTAACGGTGTATTTTCCATTACAACATTGTCTGTATCGATTGCACCAACAGCAAAGCCTGTACTTGGATCAGCAATGGTAAAACTGTGTGTTTCAGCCGCTAATGCCATTCTTACAACGTATTGACCAGCTGTTGTATAGTTTAACTCCATTGCTGTATCACCAATAGTTAACACAGGGAATGCATCTACTGGTACTTCATTGATTGTTAACTCAACTGCGGCTACATCAGCAGCGTTAACTAAAAACTGATAAGTTTTGTCTTTAGCCATATCCACTTTCATGTTTTGACCAACGCCAGCACCAACAGTCATAGTAATAGTAGAACCTACGGCTGATTGGTCGCCACCTTTAATGCTACCGAACGTAGCTGGCTCAGACCAACCTAAATCAGCAACTTTAAAGTCATAAGTACTAACACAATCTTCACCTTCAGATTCTTCTGTAGGTTCAACAATTTCACAGTCAGTAGTGTAAGGGTAATTAACACGATATTGACCATCACCAACATAAGCTAATTGAGAAGCGTCAAAGTTTGGATCATCTGCGCCACCCCAGCCATTAAAACCACCGCGTAATAATAAATCAGTTGTTTCGGGATCAAATTTTAGTACACATTTAGATGGAATTTCTTCTGCACCGACACCAACTGCTACAGCAGTATCTGGACACATGAGTTCTTCACCAATACAAACACCGGCTTCGTTAGGCTCCATCCCCCAACCACAAGAGGCTATTCCTGAAGATGCTTCTGCGCCAAAATATGGATGTTGATTAATAAGTAACATGCCATCTAAAACATTGACTGGGAAGTTATCATCAGCATAAGCATTTTTATCAAGGTTATGCAAAACAACATTACCTGAAGGTCCAATAGGCAACATTAAATCACTATCAGAGATTCTTTTAGTACCTTTAGTATCATTAAAAATAATGTTACCGCAGTTATCAGGCTCTGCTAATAGATGTATTTTCCAGTATTTACCGTAATTAGGATCGATACCGTTATTATCTTGAGAATAAGTGGAGTTAGCTCCCCAACTTGAGATAGAGTCTTCCTCATAACTAGTACAAGTACCTGCAGCATCATTCCAAGTGTGTATAACAATATTTTCATACAAAGCACTATTATCACCGCCATCAACATGATCTTCATGACGATAGAAAGCAACAGCTTCATTAGGACCCGCGGTTACTACCGGTGCAGGCGCATCTAAAATTGGATTTTGCTCAGGAATGATACATTCATAAGTACCTGACTCGTCAATCACTTTATAGTTAGGACATGACAACGGCGGTGTATAGCATATTTCTTCACCATCCATTTCAGCTGTTGTGGCATTCACTGAGCGATTAATGCGTTGTGAAGCACCTAAGTAGCTTGCTGGTGGAATATTAGCAAACCAAGCTTCAAACCAGGCATCAAAGTCATCGCCACGGATAACATCTTGACCTTGAGAAATTTGAAAAGCACGTGCTTCTTCTTTAGCAACAGCTTGTCGTTCAGTTTCTTCAATGGTTAAACCTAAAATACTATAAAGGTCTAAATCTTCATATTTAAAATCTGCTTCCCATGCAGCCTCTTCTTCTTCAGTCCAGT
>Ga0316207_10000399_pt1 | contig 74275 bp, 73 predicted proteins | sample 6weekpyrite_MG_FD_204943 | JGI IMG/M metagenome (GOLD analysis project Ga0316207, IMG submission 204943) | Microbial mat bacterial communities from mineral coupon in-situ incubated in ocean water Damariscotta River, Maine, United States -... | ecosystem: Environmental > Aquatic > Marine >... | reverse complement strand
GCAGGGGACGATACAATATTACTCATTAATATACGTTTGTTCGACATACATTGGGGATATTGAGGCGGGGTATGAGCAATTCTATCGATACTATTTGGATGACAGCGCTGTTCCAGTCGTGCCCGGTGGGCATGGTGATATTCGGTGATAATGGCAAATTGGCCTGGGCGAATGAAGAAATGGTCAGCTTGACGCGTATGCCGATGGCGAGCCTGCTGCAACTGACAGGGTCTGATACCAGTCAGAATGGCCTTGCCTGCATTTTCGAACGCCCTGCCGAGATCGAGGTTGAGGGTGATACGCAACACCTGGCCCGTTTTCTCGGTTGTGAATACAAGAGTATTGAAGCGCCCAATGGTACGCAAATCGAGGCGGGATTCTTTACCGATATTTCAGATCGTAAAATGCTCGAAGATCGTATTGATCGGCTTGTCTTGAGCGATGAAACCACCGGTACCCTTAACCTGCGTGGCATTATGCGCGACCTTGAACCACTTATTTCCCGTTGTCGCCGTTACGAAAATCCATTATCCGTGTTACAGATTGAATTTGATGTTGATGCCGATGCGGATCTTGAGGGCACCATGCTCAGCCTGAGTCGGGTGGTGCGTTCGCAATTGCGTTGGGCGGATCTCGTCAGTCGTAATACAGACAACAGCTTCCTGCTTGTTTTACCTGAGACAGATAACGAGGCGGCACAACACCTCGCCGGTAAGTTGCTCAATACACTCGAGGCCAATACCGAGGTGGAACTACCTCCCTACTACTGTGCTACGGCAGAATGGCAGCGTGGTAATGATATGAATATGCTGATCAAACGCATCAACGCCGGTATGGTGCAGGCACGTGAAGAAAACAAGGTGGTTGCGGCCTGACGATTATTCGTCGTACTCGCTCGCGCGGCGTGCGTCACCACGCACTTTCTCGACCGGGTAACGTGCTTCATTGATCTCGATCTTGCGCCAGGCAGATTCGATAAGATCAATATCCAGCTGGTCAGCTGCACGCATCAGGTAGATAAAGATATCGGCCAGCTCAAGTGCAACCTCATCTTTCTTTTTTTCATCAAGCTTGAAGCTTTGCTCTTCTGTCAGCCACTGGAAGTGCTCAACGAGTTCGGCGGCCTCGGCAATCAGTGCCATCGACAAGTTTTTCGGTGAATGAAATTGTTCCCAGTCACGTGAGCGGGCAAATTCGGCAAGCCGCTCACGCAATATATCGATGTTGCCTTCATGACTCACGAGGCGATACGCTTGCGTCCACGTTCAACAGCTGCCCTGACCTGTTCAGGTGCCGTACCACCGATGTGGTTGCGTGCAGCAACCGAGCCTTCGAGTGTCAGTACCTCGTAGACATCCTTATCGATGACATCACTGAACTGTTGCAGTTCTTCGAGCGTGCAATCAGGTAAGTCTTTATTGTTATCAATACAGAAACGAACAGACTGACCGACAATCTCGTGTGCATCACGGAACGCCACATCCTTGCGTACCAGGTAATCGGCAAGATCGGTTGCCGTCGAAAATCCGCGCGCGGCGGCTTCGTACATAACCTCTTTCTTTACCTGCAGGCCTTCCAGCATTTCGGTGTATAGCCGTACCGATGCCAGTAAGGTATCAACACTGTCGAACAAGGGTTCCTTGTCTTCCTGGTTGTCCTTGTTATAGGCAAGCGGTTGTGACTTCATCAATGTTAGCAGCGCGGTCAGGTTACCGTAGACACGACCGGACTTACCGCGTACCAGTTCTGGAACGTCGGGGTTTTTCTTTTGCGGCATGATCGATGAACCGGTACAGAAGCTGTCACCGAGATCAACAAAATCAAATTGTGCAGATGACCACAGTACCAGTTCTTCCGAGAAGCGCGACAGGTGCATCATCAGCAGTGCTCCGTGTGCACAGTACTCGATGGCAAAGTCACGGTCACTGACCGCGTCCAGTGAGTTTTCAGCAACACCATCAAAGCCAAGTAGCTCGGCCGTGTAGGCACGGTCGATCGGGTAACTGGTGCCAGCCAGCGCCGCTGCACCGAGTGGTAAAACGTTAATGCGTGCACGGGCATCTACGAAACGTTGCCGATCACGTTCAATCATTTCAAACCAGGCGAGCATGTGATGGCCAAACGTAACCGGCTGGGCTGTTTGCAGGTGGGTAAAGCCGGGCATGATGGTATCGGCTTCACGTTCGGCAAGATCCAGTAACACGTTTTGCAGACCAAGCAGGCAGTCACACAGGGTGTCGGCTTCTTCGCGCAGGAACAAGCGTATGTCTGTGGCGACCTGGTCGTTACGTGAGCGGCCGGTATGGAGTTTTTTGCCCACGGCACCGATGCGGTCGGTAAGCCGCGCCTCGATGTTCATGTGGACATCTTCAAGTGACACGGACCAGGCAAAATCACCGCGCTCAATATCGGCCTGGATATCGGCCAAGCCATCAATAATGGTCTTGGCTTCATCATCAGTGAGTACACCGACGCGGGCCAGCATGGTGGCATGCGCAACCGAACCCGCAATATCGTGCTTGTAGAGGCGTTGATCAAAGTCCACCGAGGCGGTGTACTGTTCAACAAATTCGTTTGTAGCCGAGGTAAACCGTCCACCCCAGGGTTTTTTGTCCTGATCGCTCATCGTCGTGTCTTTTCAAAGGGTTAATCTGCGCGCAGTATAGACGATTTATGTCACGGGGTGGACTGTTGGAGGCGGAAAAGGCTGTTAAACTGTTGCACAGTTCAATTTTTCAGCCACCAATAATCACCATAATGAATGGCATGAAACGACAAGATACGACATCGAAGCAGGCTATGTCACCGGCCCAGCCGGGTGATGGCCTGTTTTTGCCTGATCTATGCAGTATACGCATGTTGCTGGTGGTGATCGTCATTGCCCAGCTGCTGGCGTTTGTGATCATGTTGGCGGGGAGTGTGCCGGGCCAGCGTTGGCAGGACCTGGGGCTTATTTCGTTATTTGTACAGTGGTTGGCGCTTTGCAGTGTGCTGGTGTTGTGTTTGCTGCGCCCCTGGCTAGAACGGTTTTCTAATGCACGGGCGGGAATGATCTGTTTTGCCATCCTGATGTTACTGACACTGCTCATCAGTGAACTGGCATTCAGATACGTGGCCATACCGGGTATGGATCGTTCAACTTCAGCGCATGTTGATTTCCTGATCCGCAACCTCGCAATCAGTGCCATCATCTCTTATGTGACATTGCGATATTTCTATTTACAGTACCAATCCCGTCGTTTATTGCGTGCAGAAAGCTTGTCGAGAATTGATGCCTTACAGGCGCGTATCCGGCCTCATTTCCTGTTTAATAGTATGAACATCATTGCCAGCCTGACACGAACCAAACCTGAACTGGCCGAGCAGGCGATTGAAGATCTCTCACGCGTGTTCAGGGCGAGCCTGGTAAAGGCGCAAAACCTTATACCGTTGGTTGAAGAGATCACGATTTGTAAAAGTTACTTACATATCGAGTCATTGCGCCTCGGTGACAGGTTGAATGTCGATTGGCAGATAGACGAACAGCTCGGACAGTGCACTGTCCCTGCCCTGCTTATTCAACCGCTGGTTGAGAATGCAGTGATACATGGTATTGAACCATTACCCGGTGGCGGCACGATCAGGGTTTCCGTGGCAAGAACTGAAGCTAATACTTTGCAGCTTGAAGTCATTAACCCGTGTTCGTTTGCCGCAGACGAAGAGAGTGCTTGCAGTGGGCACCACATTGCCCAGGATAATATCCGTGACCGTCTAAATGCTATATATGCAGGCGAAGCGAGCTTCAACATACGTGCAGAGGGAGAGCTGTACAGCGTCAGGATTGAACTGCCAATTCAGAGTGAAAACGCTTTAACCAGGGATGGTGAATAGATATGAACGTTTTAATTGTAGATGATGAGCCGTTGGCCAGGGAGCGTTTAGCGGCGATGTTACAGGAGATTGAAGGCGATTACGTGTTGGCGGGTGAAGCCGCGAATGGTATCGAGGCACTGGAACAAATTGAGCGACTACAACCGGACATCGTGTTGCTGGATATACATATGCCAGGCATGGGCGGCATCGAGGTTGCGCGTCACCTATTACAACGGGAAGACTCCCCTGCGGTGATTTTTACAACGGCCTATGATGAATATGCGCTGGCCGCATTCGAAGCACAGGCGGTTGGTTACCTGCTCAAGCCCGTTGATGCAGCGCAGCTTACACGTTCACTGAACACGGCCTGTATCCTGCAGGAAGGCCAGTTAAAAGAAGTTGATTCGGTTGCCGGGACTAAACGATCGTTTATCAGTTTTCGTTTGCGAGGTGATCTGCAACTGGTGCCAGTATCAGATGTTCGCTATTTTCGTGCCGAACAAAAATACGTTGAAATGCGTCATTCAGATGGTATTGCCTTGATCGAAGAATCCCTGAAGTCACTGGAAGATGAGTTTGCCGATCAATTTGTACGTATCCATCGCAATGCGCTGGTGGCAAACAAGGCGATAGCCGGGCTTGAGCGCGATAGTCTAGGACGCAGCCATATTCGTCTATTTGGTTGTGACGAGCGACTCGATGTCAGTCGTCGCCATGTCTCCGAGGTGCGGCAGTTATTAAAGTCGAGGAGTTGATGTAAGGGAAGTTTGAGTGAGTGTATTGTTGCCACGGATCTGCATCAGCGATCGGTTAATGGACTCATCCAGGTAACCGCCATAGAAATCGACCGTGGTCAGGCCAATCATTTTTTCACTTAGTTCATTGCCATCCGCATCGACGAATGCCAGGGTGGGTGTTAACTGCACATTGTATCGATCAGCGATTTCGGCCGGGTCGATGAGTTTGCCATCAATATCACGGATGTCATTATCGCCATCGATTTCAAGCACACGGATAATGACTTTGTCAGAGTACTCACCACTCAACAGCATGGGTTTGAGGAAGTCATCTTTGACAATACTGCAGTAGCCGCAATAACTGGCTGAAAACATCACCAGGATAGGCACATCTTTATCACTGGCACGCACTGCATCTGTTTCCAGATCAGTCAGGTCGGTCAACATTACATCAGCGGCAGCTAATGGCAGGCTGAGCAAGATGGCCAGTAGGATTGTAAACAATCTGTGTTTCATAAAATCACCTTAAATCAGTCTCGCTATTATAGCCTGAGACAACACAGATACCGCAAAAGGTTCGCAAATATGCGAGAATTACCCAAATTTTTACATATCGACACCCTCAGGCCGGTATTTGTGTGCCTGACCAGGGTCGAAACGTCCAGGATTAAGAAAATATGTCGGAAAATCAATTACGTATAGCAACACGCAAAAGCCCCTTGGCAATGTGGCAGGCTGAGCACGTCGCCGCGCAGTTGACCCAGGCCCACCCGGGCATCGAGGTCGAACTGGTGACATTTACTACCCAGGGCGACAAGATCCTTGATACACCACTCGCTAAAATTGGTGGTAAAGGCTTATTTGTCAAAGAGTTAGAGCGTGCCATGCTGGATGGCGATGCAGACATCGCGGTCCATTCCATGAAAGATGTACCGGTTGATTTGCCCAATGGCCTGCATTTACCCGTGATCCTGGAGCGCGAAGACCCGAGGGATGCCTTTGTGTCGAATGATTTCGAGGATTTTCAGTCACTGCCACAGGGTGCAAGGCTGGGAACATCAAGCCTGCGCCGCCAGTGCCAGCTGAAAGAAGCGCGGCCGGACCTTGAGATCCTGGACTTGCGTGGCAACGTCAATACCCGCCTTGCCAAGCTGGATGCGGGTGACTATGACGCGATTATTCTGGCCTGTGCGGGTCTTAAACGTCTTGGTTTCGAAGATCGTATCCGCAGTGCGATGAGCCCGGACACGAGTCTGCCGGCCATTGGTCAGGGGGCGATTGGTATTGAGTGTCGGAATGATGATGCCCGTGTTAATAACCTGGTTGCAGCCCTTGATCACCCACTGACACATGTTTGTGTCACGGCCGAACGTGCTATGAATTCACGCCTGGGTGGTGGTTGCCAGGTGCCGATTGCCGGCTTTGCCGAATTGCAGGGTGAGCAATTGCAGTTACGCGGACTGGTTGGCAAGACGGATGGCAGTGAGATCCTGCGCAGTGCAATCTTTGGCCCACCTTCAGAAGCCGAGTCGATGGGGATTGCGATCGCTGAAGAGCTGCTGGCACGCGGTGCCGATACAATACTCGAGGCCCTCTACGCCGAACAATCATGACAGACCGGCTACAGGGAATCAGGGTACTGGTTACCCGGCCAAGCCAACAGGCGGCCGGTTTCTCTGCAGCCATCGAGTCCGAAGCCGGCACGGTCGTGGGCTTGCCTGCGCTTGAAATCCAGTCCAACGATGATGCAGTCGCCTACTCCCGTTGTGGTGCAGTTGCCGACTACGACTGGGTGATCTTCATTAGCCAGAACGCCGTTCAATATGCCCTGCCACACTTACCGACAGTATGGCCTCAGCAGGCCAGAATTGCCGCGATTGGCCAGGCGACAGCTGATACGCTCAAGGCAGCTAAACTTAATGTGGATGTATTACCTGAACGTGGCAGTAACAGTGAGGCAATGCTCGAAGCACTGTCTGTCAGAGAATTGAAAGATAAACGCATTTTGATTGTGCGAGGAAAGGGTGGTCGTGAAAAGCTGGCGTATGGTTTATCTGCACAGGGTGCAAAGCCAGAGTATGCGGAAGTATATCGACGTGTTTGTCCAGATGTGCCTGCTACAGACATTGAACGTGTCATGCAGCAGGGTGTCGATATCATTACCGTCGCAAGTGGTGAAACTTTACTGAATCTCTCAACAATCATAAAAAATGCCGCTGACGATGTTCAACAGTCTCAGGACTTGCTAGATTTACCTTTAGTGATAGCAAGTTCACGTATTGCTGAGCTGACTAAAAGTTCAGGGTTTAGAGGCACAGTAATGGTTGCTGAACACCCGGGGGCCGAAGGTTTCATCCATACGATTGAGAACTGGCACAACAGTTTGTAACACGAGGCAGTGGAATGACCGACACAACGAGTAACGATAAAAAGCCTGCACAGAAAAAAGCGGCCAAGAAAAAAACGTTGCCGACAAAAAACAAACAGGCAACGACGGTGGCAGGCTGGATTGCTGGCCTTGCACTAGTGGTTGCTTGTGCGGCAATAGCTGCATCTGGCTACATGTGGATGGTGGGACAACAGCAGCAGACTACGGCCTTACAGAATACCGTACAACGCGATAATAAAATCGATGCGCAATTCGACCAGCAGGCGTCGGTAATTGAGTCACTGCAGCAGTCGCAGATCACAGCAATAAATCGATCTTCTCAAACACGTCAGCGACTCGATGCACTTGCAGAAACGCTTGGGCGGGATCGCCACGAATGGTTATTGGCTGAAATACGTTACACCTTACGCCTGGCAAACATGCGCCTACAACTGTTTAAGGATAAGGGCAGCGCCTTACTAGCCTTAAATGCGGCAGATGAACAGGTTGCAGGCCTGGCCGATCCTACGCTTCACAATGTACGTGCATTGTTGAGTAAAGAGATTGCGGCACTGCGTGCAGTGAATGATATAGATGTTGAAGGTATCAGTCTTGCCATTACCGCATTGTCGGATCAAGTCATGGCGCTGAGTATTCGTATACCGGAAAGAAGCCAGTTAACAAAAACCGAAACGGTGAATCAACCAGAGCAGCCTGAAGAATGGCAGCAGCATGCCGGCGTGATCTGGGACAAAATGAAAACCCTGGTTACGGTTCGCCGCAGTGACAAAAAAGTTACGCCGTTATTAACACCAAAAGAAAGTCATTTAATTCGCCAAAACCTGAGGCTTAAACTTGAGATAGCAAGGGTGTCATTGTTGCAACGTGACACGGGTATGTTTCATACCAGTTTACTGGATAGCCGCGACTGGATAGCTGCCTATTTCAATGTCGACCGTGATGATGTGAAAGCGGTTGTTAATAAACTTGATGAGTTATCGGCACTGGAGATTAACCCAACCTACCCGAGTATTTCTGGATCATTATCTGAACTCGAGAATGTGCTTAATACAAAAAACAAGGCTAAAACCAAGACAGTTGTTAGCCCATCTGAACCCGCAATAACGATCGTTGACGAGGTCACAGCACAATGAAGTGGTTGTTCAAGCTGCTTTTGCTTGTGCTGCTCGGTGTGGCGGTGACGCTATTGGCGATCGAGGATACAGGCTATGTGTTGATATCACGTCAACCATGGGTGATTGAACTAAGCCTGACCTTATTTATGTTGTTAATCGTGATCAGTTTTGTCGTCTTGTATGGCGTGTTACGGTTTATTTCCAATACCTGGGGGATCGGTCAGCGCATGCGGGACTGGCAACAACAACGCCGTCACAATAATGCCCGACAAAACCTAAACAAGGGCCTGCTTGAACTGGCACAGCGTAACTGGGTCAAGGCCGAGAAATTACTGACACGCCATGTAGACGACAGTGAATCACCGTTGTTGAATTTTCTTGCGGCGGCCAGTGCTGCACAGGAACAGAATGCCGATAAACGACGCGATGAATATTTGTCACTTGCACATGAAAGTATGCCGGGGTCGGATGTCGCGGTTGCCTTGACCCAGGCAGACCTGCAGTTGCGTCATGGTCAGCTTGAACAGGCACTGGCGACATTGATGCACTTGCGCAGTATTGCACCTAAGCATAGCTACGTTCTGAAACTGTTAGTGCGCCTGTATGGTGAGTTACAGGATTGGAAGAGCCTGTATGATTTATTACCGGTATTACGCAAACAGAAATTGCTGGATGATAATGAGTGGTTGCGTCTCGAACAACAGGTATTTGGCCATATGATAGAACAGGCCAATACATTACAGGCTGTTCAGGCATGCTGGTCTGATGTGCCAAAAAAATTGCGTAAGCTTGATGAGTTGGTTAAGGCCTATGCCGGTAAGCTAATTGCATTTTCTGCGCATGATGAAGCCATTGACGTGTTGCGTAAGCAACTAACAAATACCTGGAGCTCAGATCTTGTTGAGATGTATGCGCGCGCCGAGGGTGAAGACAGTAGCAAGCAATTGAACTGGGCCGAGGCCTGGCAGGCCGAGCATAGTGATGACCCGGTGTTGCTTGAGAGCCTGGGCAGGCTTGCTGTAAAAAATGAGCTCTGGGGTAAGGCACAGGCATGGTTCGAGGCAAGTATTGGTGTTCGACCACATCCTGTCACATACAGGCTTCTTGGTGAATTGCTGGAACAACTCGAAAAAACTGAACAGGCGGCAGACTGTTACCGGAAGGGGCTATTATTGACTGCAGCCGGTTAGGTGGGGGCTATTTTTTATCCCGCGCGTACTCGAATGAATCAGAGAAGTAATGCTCAGGTTCAAGACCACGCGTGCTGAAACTGTCAAAACCGGCGTTGACCATTTGTGGTGGGCCACCTGCGTAAATGTCAAAAATCGACAAGTCTTCAAAGTCATCCATGATCGCACTGTGAACAAAACCTGTTCGACCCTGCCAGTTATCACCCTCTAGTGGTTCAGACAAGACCGGCGTGTAATGGATATGTGCATGCTTTTCAGCCCAGCCTTCGGCCATTGCGTGCATGTATAAATCACGCTTGGCACGCGCACCCCAATACAGATGAATCGGTCGCGTCTGGCCAATATCGAGGCTGTGCTCAATGAGTCCCTTAATGGGGGCGAAACCGGTGCCGCCGGCCATGAAAATCAGTGGGCGTTCGCTTTCTTCGCGTAGGTAGAATGTCCCGAGTGGGCCCTCAATACGCAACATGGCCTTGTCTGGCATGTCACCAAAGGCGTATTCAGCAAATTCACCGCCCTCTACGTAACGCACATGCAGCTCGATAAACGCTTTGTCGTACGGGGCGTTGGCAATCGAGTAACTGCGACGGCGCCCGTCCTTGAGCAAGAAATCGATGTACTGGCCAGCCAGGAAATTAAACTCTACCTTGGCAGGCAGGTTGAGGAGAATGCGCATGACATCATGGCCGAGCTGGACACTGGAACCGACCTTGCAGGGCATTTTTCGAATTGGGAAACCCGCAATGGCTTCTGCAATATTACCCTCAAGCCGGAGATCACTGTCTGCATGTGCCTGGCAGAGAAGTGCAATGCCTTCGTTGATTTCCGCCTCGGTGATCGCCTCTGGTCGTTCGTCTGGGTAGCTGACCTTGCCTTCAATCAGGCGCGCCTTGCAGGCACCACACAGGCCATCTCGGCAACTATAGGCAAGCGGTACATGCTGGCGCATAGCGGCATCAAGAATGGTTTCATCAGCATTAACATCAAAATTGACGCCATTGGGTTCGACACGGACAGAAAATTTCATAACAATATTCGTAAATCTTTCATAAGCCTGACTAAAGGGCTCGGAATTATCCATGATTTTAAGGGCAAGTGAAACATGCAAACAGTGGTAATCATCGGTTGTGGCGACATTGGTCGACGAGTTGGCAAGCTTTATCAAGCCAAGGCGTCAAAGGTAATCGGCCTTGTCAAAACACAGGCATCGGCAAAACACTTAAAGGATGAGGGGTTTGAGGCTTGCATACATGATCTGGATGGCAGTGATCAGTTGAAATTATCCGGGCAGAAAGGTGCCACTGTGTTTTATTTTGCCCCACCACCGAGGCAGGGAACGCAGGACAGTCGACTACGTACGTATTTACAGGCACTAACAGCACAATACCTTCCTAAAAAAGTGGTTTTGATTAGTACAACGGCCGTCTACGGCGATAGTCAGGGCGAGTGGGTCACGGAACAAACCCAAGAAAGTCCCGGTACCGACCGTGGTCGACGCAGGCTGGATGCAGAAACGACAGTATTGGCATGGTCAGCAATGACTGGAGTACCTGTGGTGATTTTGAGGGTACCCGGTATCTATGGCCCTGGTCGCCTACCACGTACCCGTCTTGAAAAAGGCCTGCCAGTGCTCCGAGAAAGCGAGTCAGGTTATACGAACCGTATACACGCTGATGATCTGGCCATGATATGCATTGCCGCGGCTGAACGCGGTCAGTCGGGTCAGGTCTACAATGTCTCTGATGGTCGCCCCGGGACGATGACTGAATGGTTCAATGCCGTCGCTGATCACCTTGGCCTACCGCGTCCACCGCAGGTGAGTTTTGACGAAGCAAAGGACGTTGTCAGTGAAGGCATGCTCAGTTACCTGAAAGAATCGCGGCGTATTTCAAATACTAAGATGATTGATGAGTTGGCAGTGGAGTTGATGTACCCGGATCTTGAACAAGGCATTAAATCATGTGACTAGTATAACTGTCGTGCAGGATTTGAGATGACACACAGTTTTTTAGAAAAGTAGTTAGACAGGGTATACATGATGAACAAGATTAAATACTGTCAAACTCCGATCCTGTAAGTTGTTAATCATGTCTAAGGATTATTAGCGATTAGATCTAAAAAAGGGAATTGCCCCCTTTTCTTTAATTGTTTTTTTCGATGCCTGTAAAAATAGTTTTTAGCTTGTGCGTTGTACTCGCAATGACAATTACGCTGAATTAAAAGAATGCTAGCCTTATTGGGCAATACTGCGTTTGCTGTTAAGCCAACGCGTCAGGCTACGCCATTGCTCAAGATCATGTTCAACCGCAGACGGCGCCATTTCAAAAATACTCAGGCCGCGTTCTGCCGCCCGGATATAATTTTGTGTATCGCGTAAGGTGGCAATGCGAGGAATCTTAAGGCGTCGAAGAAATTTTTCGAGGCTGTGGAAGATCAGCGTGTTTTCTTTTACCCGGTTGGCGACTACGGCAAGTTTAACTTCTTCCCGGTTAACTTTGCCGACCAATAAAAGTTCTTCAATAAAATGGGCGCAGGCGCGCATGTCGATGGGTGAAGGGAGTACAGGGATGACCAATGATTCAGCACGTCGAACCAGTTGTGTCAGGGTTTTGCCGTGTACGGCAGCGGGGACGTCGAGTACCAGGGTATCGGTATTTTTAGGTGCACGAAAACTGCCTTCGTAAGCGGCGATGCCTGTTATAGGGGCACGGTCATCAGGGCGAGCCTTGAGCCAGTCGAGGCTGGAGCCTTGTGGATCAAAATCAGCAATCGCAACGTTCTGACCCTTGTTGGCATAAAAGCCGGCGATATTGGTCGACAGTGTGGTTTTGCCACAGCCGCCCTTGGCATTTATGACCATGATCGTGCGCATGAAATATCCCCTGTTGAATTTTTATCTTATTATTTTAGTTGCTAGGCACGCAGCACAGTTTAACCTACACTCCTGGGCAGTGAAATGGTATCAATGGAAAAAGCGCTAGAGTGCGGGTGTAGGCGTGTCTTCGCTGCTGGCGACTGCGGCCTTCTTGTTGCGGTTAGCAAGCTGGGAGATTAGCTTTTCGATGCCGCCGCGTCTTATTGCGCTGGCAAATGAACTGCGGTAGGTGGTTGCCAGGCTGATGCCTTCAACCGTCAGATCATAGATTTGCCAGGCCTTGTCATTCAGGTAGAGGCGGTACACAACCGAGACGGGCGGACGGTCAGGCATTTTGATTTCCATGCGCACAGTAACATCTTCAGGGTCATCGTTTCGGAACGGCAGATAACGGACATTGTCGGCATGAGAAATAATCTGGTCAGAAAATTCGATCATCGCAGTAACGTAGGTCCGTACAAGGAAATCTTTGAACTCATTTGTGAATCGGGCCCGTTGACCATCATTGGCGCGGCGCCAGTATTTGCCAAGCACCAGTCGACTGATGCGATGGAAATCGATGTGCGGTAAAACGATGTCTTCAACCAGTTCATAGGCGATTGATGGGTTTTGCTTGATCTCACCATTACGCGCCTTCATGGCATTGAGTAATGTTGTAGAGGTGTCGACGACCAGTGTCTGGGCGGTCTCTGGCGCGTTGTTATCTGCGTGTGAGTATGGTGCAAACGCGATCATCGCGAGCATAAGCAAGAGGTGCAAGGTTGTGTTGTATGCGTTCATCATCGTCATTATATCTTGTTGGTTATGATGCTGTGCCTGCATTATTCGGCAGCGTCATCGATATTTAGTTCCGACCAGATTGCATCAACGCGTGATTTTACAGCTTCATCCATCACAATTGGATCACCCCATTCGCGTGAGGTTTCGCCAGGCCATTTGTTGGTGGCATCAAGACCCATTTTTGAGCCCAGCCCTGAAACGGGAGAGGCAAAATCAAGATAATCAATCGGTGTGTTATCGATAATTGTTGTGTCGCGGCCCGGGTCCATCCTGGTCGTCATGGCCCATATTACATCATTCCAGTCGCGTACGTTAACGTCATCATCGGTAACGATGACAAATTTTGTATACATGAATTGACGCAGGAACGACCAGACCCCAAACATGACCCGCTTGGCATGGCCGGGGTATTGTTTCTTCATACTGACACAGGCCATGCGATACGAGCAGCCCTCGGGGGGCAGGTAAAAATCGGTGATTTCCGGGAATTGCTTCTGCAGGATCGGCACAAAGACTTCATTCAGTGCGACACCAAGAATAGCCGGTTCATCAGGTGGCCGCCCGGTATAGGTGCTGTGATAGATCGGGTCTTTGCGGTGCGTAATACGCTCAATCGTGAAGACCGGGAAGCTTTCTACCTCGTTATAGTAGCCAGTGTGATCGCCAAACGGCCCCTCATCGGCCATATCATCCGGGTAGATGTGTCCTTCCAGCACGAATTCGGCACTTGCGGGGACCTGCAGATCGGAGCCAATGCACTTTACGACCTCGGTCTTGCTGCCTCTCAGCAGGCCGGCAAAGGCGTATTCAGACAGGCTGTCGGGAACGGGCGTGACGGCACCGAGGATGGTCGCCGGGTCAGCACCGAGCGCAACGGCAATCGGGAACGGTTCACCGGGGTGGTTTGCTTGCCAGTCGGCCAGGTCGAGTGCCCCGCCACGGTGTGCCAGCCAGCGCATAATAACGCGGTTCTTGCCAATTACCTGTTGACGGTAAATGCCAAGGTTCTGGCGTTCCTTGTTTGGGCCCCTGGTGACCACCAGTCCCCAGGTAATCAGCGGGCCGGCATCGCCGGGCCAGCAGGTCTGCACAGGGATGCCGGGCAGGTCGACATCATCGCCCTCTATAATATGTGCCTGGCAGGCCGCCTTATTGACATTTTTAGGTGCCATATTAAGTACTTGCTTGAAAACCGGGAGTTTTTCCCAGGCATCCTTCATGCCCTTGGGCGGCTCCGGCTCTTTTAGCATGGCCAGTAATTTACCGATTTCACGCAGCGCCTCGACCGAATCTTCACCCATGCCCAGCGCAACACGCTGTGGGGTTCCAAACAGGTTGCCAAGTACCGGTATGCCGCTACCGCCTTTGACGTTCTCAAATAGTAGCGCGGGGCCGCCTGCGCGAAGGGTGCGATCACAGATCTCGGTCATCTCAAGATTGGGATCCACTTCAATGGCGACGCGTTTAAGTTCGCCTCGTTGTTCGAGCAGGTCAATGAAGTCGCGCAGGTCTTTATATTTCATAGTGTGCAGTTTCCAAAATGTCCGGCAAGAATAGCAGAGCAGAGGGCTGTGTTCACGACTATACTGGCTTGGGGGAGGTGTCGTGACGCGAAAACACAGCAAAAGTTATGCATCACATGTCGTACTGATTATGTTGCTCATGGTCAGTGCCTTGTTGGTGATGCTGGCCCTGTTCAGGCTGCATGATTTTGATGTGTACCAGCGTTCACTCATGCAAAATGCGGTACATACCGAGGCCAATGAGCTTTCCGAGAAGATAAAGCGCCTGCAGGACCGGGTCGCGCTATTTGCCGGGCAATACTACGACATCATCAATTACCTGGCTGGTTATAGCGGTGACGAGGATGTCAGGAAGTACCTGAAAGAACGCGTTGCGCGGCAATTTCCGGATTATTATGCAATCTCGATCGCAGATGAGATGGGCAATCCGTATTTTGATGAGCTTGATATTGCTATCAATGAGGCATGTAAACAAGACCTGCACCAGTATGCGACGGCAAACAAACCGGTGGATATCTATATTCACCCGCATTCAGAGGTCTACCATTTCGATATTATGGCACCCTGGGGACAGCGCGATGGTGATACTGACCAGCTAATCAAGGGCGTGTTTTTTGTCAGTTTTCATCCTACCATCCTGGCAGAGTCGCTGAAAAACAGTGAAATCGGTGAACATAAGCTGCTCCTGCTAAGGACAGATAAGCCCGGCCTGATTGAGATCACATCTGAGGGGAGCAGGAACCAGGTCGCGGGGCTGAACGGTAATTATTATCTTTCCGAACAGGACCAGGCGCGTATCCTGTATCGCGAACCGGTCATGGGCACGCGCTGGGAACTGGTCATGTTGCCGGATGAGAACATCAGCGCATCGCAATTGCGTGATGTGGTGACGCAGTCATTATTACTCTTTATAACCTTTGCCCTGGTGAGCCTGATTTCGCTGCGCTTTATCCGCCATGCAGAACAACGCCGAAACGCTTCAGAACTAGACCTGACCATGGCAAAAGAACACCTGCAGCAGGCACTGGATTTCAGCAGGGTTATTCAGTGTGACTGGGACATAGATAGTGATGAAATGCATTGGTCTGATAATGCCCAGGCACTGTTTGATTCAAGCTTGCCCGATTCACTTTCGTCCTACCTTGGATATGTGCACGAGCAGGACAGGGAATATCTACGTGATGACATCGATCATTGCCTTGAAACAGGTATCGCGTTTCATAACGAACACCGTTTGCGCGACCATGATAGCGGTGTTCGATGGATAGAAGCGAGCGGTAACTTCGAAGAGAATACAGTCAGCGGGCAACGCAAGATGATTAGCCTGGTCACAGATATTACGGAACGCAAGCAGGCCGAGAAGCGGCGCATCGAAGCGGAGAAGTCTCAGCGCGATACCCTGGTGCGCGAAGTGCATCACCGCATCAAGAATCATTTGCAGGGGGTGGTTGGGCTGCTGCGCCAGCATACTAACAAAACGCCGGCGATCCGCGAGATTATTGACGCTGCTGTCGGGCAGTTATATTCCGTATCAAGTGTCTATGGCCTGCAATCACGTGAAGGCAAGAGCCAGGTGATGGTGGCTGACCTGCTCAAGCAGGTCTGTAAAACAACCCAGGACATGACGGGTGCAAAAATTGACTACTCGGGCAAGGATGATTCTTCAGAAGGCGCTATACTTAGCGATGAGCGGGCAGTCGCGGTGGCACTGATATTGAATGAACTCATGGCCAATGCTGTGAAGCATGCCGCCGATGCAGAAACGGCAACGGTATTCGTGCAGCTGGATGATGCGCAGGATGAAATTTCGATAAAAATCGAAAATGGGATTGTCGGTTCAGTGGGAGAGTTTGATTTTGCTGAAGGCAAAGGTCTGGGTACAGGGCTGTCCTTAATCAAATCATTATTGCCGAGTAAGGGCGCTGAACTCACGATTACACCCTACGCGGATCGCATGGTTGCGATGCTGGTATTACGTAAACCTGTTCTTAAGGATGAACAATGACAATAGAATCAATAAGCGAAGGCGCACGACTACTCGTTGCTGATGATGACAGCCTGGTGTTGGCAACACTGGCGGCTGGCTTACGGGGGTTTGGTTATGACGTCACTGCGGTTGAAAGTGGTGAAGAGGTTGTTCAGCTATGTGAAGACGGCGACTATGACCTGGCCCTGCTGGACATGCGCATGCCGGGTCTGTCTGGCCTGGAGACTGCTCACTCGCTGAACGAATTTACACAAATCCCCATCGTGTTCCTGTCGGCATTTGACGATAACGAATACGTTGAACAGGCTGTCGCAGCAGGTGCACTGGGCTACCTGGTTAAACCTGTTGATGTTAACCAGGTCGTGCCAACTATTGAGGCTGCTCTGAACAGGGCCAAAGACATTGGCACCTTGAAGGACCGTGAAGAAAATCTTACCCAGGCGCTAAGTGCTGGTCGTGAAACAAATGTTGCCATTGGCATTTTAATGGCACAAACGTCAATGAGTTATCCTGATGCAGAGCAGGCACTGCGCAACTATGCGCGCGCAAATCGTAAACGGATGAATGATATTGCCACTGATATGGTTAGTGCCAGTAATACCTTGAACTACTTGATCAACGCAATACGGAACCAGGCCCAACCTGAAGATTGATACTGTGAAGTACGAGGTGGGCGATAGTTAGGGTCGCCAGTACTTATGGCCCTGCATTTGAAGTCGCATTACCTCGGGTGCACCTGCCGGGACAAACTCAACCTCAAGCGGAAAATCATCATCCTTTAATTCCCAGGCGCGCATACTGATTCGGCAGGCCTTGAAAATAACACCCCTGTTAGCGAGCTTGGTCAGAAGTTGCGCGGTGCCCTTGTTATTCGCTAGCAGCGCATGAATACCATCTTCATAGGCAACCACTTCGATCCTGATATTCTTTTCACCAAGGTCACTGAGCACCTTGTCAATCTGGAAAAAGGCACGACGATGACCGAAGTTGTCACCGTTACGCGTCAGTTGCATTACAAAAGGAACTGGTTCGGCAGAGACAGTCAACCCAGGGGCTATTAAAGTGAATAACAGGGTAATGGTTAATAACAATTTTGTATTCATCGTATTTCCTGCGGAATTAATATTTAGGAAAATTCTTTAAGCAACAACGCCCAGAAGGATTTACCGTCTCGCATGAGCAGGTTGAAGCCTTTGTTTGTGCGATGACAAAATCCTTTGTCGCTTTGCTGGCGTCGGCCCGGGTAATGCCAAAGCAGTAACAAATTGTCGCATCGTTTGTATCTGTTTTGAGACCAATCGTTGTCCGTAAATCAGTTTGAGTGATTCTAATAGATGGTTTGGCAAAATACACCACATCACAGTCAGGGTTTTGGCAGAAATAGTATGTCTCATCAGAAAGCTCAACCTGCCAGGGATGATTAATATGATACAGCAGGGTCATGGTCGGGACATTTAGACATACTTGATCGCATGATGGACAAGGGGGCTTCATCGTTGCGGGTTTTGTATCAATGGAGGTTGTGCAGCACGGTGACATTAGTGTGCCGTCATTTGGTATTGTTTCGTGGACGTTGAAACAAGGTCCCACATCGAGACTATAAACATACTGATCAAACCTGCATAGAAGAGATAGGTGCTCCAGCCATAGCTCCACAAAGGGTAAAGGGTCAGTAAGACCATGACAGGACCAGCTAAACCAGCGAACAGACGACACCAGCGTCGATGAGAGACAAATGCTATGACGTTGATGATGAGGACTAACCACGCAAACTCAGGCAGTAAGGTATTAATGAACAGCCCTTCAAATTGGGTAAGAAAACCTAATCCAAGTGAGGCCGCCAGTGAACTCAGCGCTGGGAAACACGATGCACAACCCATTGCCGCGACAATGCTGCCAAGTGCACCGCTTTTATCAAAAAAACCTGTCAGCCATTGCATAAAACCGACCTCATCGTATGAATGAGTTCAGAATTATAAACTCCGTACCAGGGTACGGAGTCAAGGATACTCATTATAAAACTGAAGAATTATATAAAGAAAAATTAGACGGGATTAACAGGATTTGAAAAGATAAATTGAAGTGACTGCTGCCATATATTTCTCGTCATACCAGCCTTGAGCTGGTATCCAGGTGTTTTTTAGGTTTTATATGGATTCCTGCTTTCGCAGGAATGACGACTGTTTGCTTCCGGCAAAAAACGGATATTGCTTAATACCTAATAATCTTGTTAATCACCTTAAAAAAGCAGACATTCAATGATTGAGTGCACTGGCACAACTTGTTAAAACGATTTCTTCAATACTCTTAGTCGTATTTGCTTTTCGATTTCTATTATGCAAAACATAATCATACCAACTATTATAATCAACGCGCCATCTAATATATTTATTGCCTTTGTTTCAAATATAGCTTGAAGCCATGGCACATAAGTAATAGCAAACTGCCCTATTGTCACTGCGATAACAGCCGCCCATACAACGCGGGTTCCAAGCACGGCTTTCCGGTTTAGCGATGTCCCATACATATTTCGGATAAAGAAAAGATGAAATATTTCCAGTACAACCAGTGTGTTCATGGCTATCGTTCTCGCTAAAGCTTCCGAATAACCCTTGATAATGGCGTATTCATACATACTAAATACACCGGCAAGAAAAAGACCAGCAACAAGCACGATATGCCAAATAAGGCCGCCACTTAGCAGGGCTTCATTGCGCGACCTGGGCGGCCTTTGCATGGTGTTTTCTTCTGTCGGCTCAAAAGCCAGCGCAATACCGAGTGTGACGGCAGTGATCATGTTGATCCATAAGATCTGGATAGGTGTGATAGGTAGGCTCAATCCCAGTAGCAAGGCAAGGATGACAGTCAATGCTTCACCTGCATTGGTTGGCAATGTCCAACTGATTACTTTCTTGATATTGTCATAGACGGTTCTACCTTCTCTTACAGCAGCAACGATAGTAGAAAAATTATCGTCAGCCAGAACGATTTCAGACGCTTCCTTTGCCGCTTCACTTCCCGTTTTACCCATCGCTATTCCAACCCCGGCGCGTTTGAGTGCGGGTGCATCATTAACACCATCTCCCGTCATGGCTACGGTCATGCCATTCGCCTGTAATGCCATCACAAGGCGTAATTTATGTTCGGGGCTGGTGCGTGCGAAGATGCCGGTATTGCAGACAATAGACTTCAGCCGGCTATCATCGAGCTTATCAAGTTCCTGACCGGTTAATACTTTGTCGCAGCATCGCAAACCCAACTGTTTTCCTATTGCAGATGCAGTCACAGCGTGATCACCGGTAATCATTTTTACATCAATGCCCGCCTGATGGCACCTGGTTATAGACTCGACAGCTTCCTGGCGCGGTGGATCGATCAAACCCGCCAAGCCCAGAAATAATAACGAATCTTTCACATCGTCATGTTCAAGCACGGTATGTTCAGGTTTCACAGCTTTGGCAGCAAAAGCAAGGACGCGCCGTCCCTGACTGGCAATAGAAGAGGCCTGTTTTTCCCAGTACTCAATATTAAGAGGTTGAGATTTATAACCACCATCACGCTGTTCATAGCACATGGAAAGAATCGTCTCTGGTGCCCCCTTAACAAAAATAAATGCATGGTTTTCATGATCGTGGTTAAGCGTGGCCATGTATTTATACTTGCTATCAAATGGGATAACATCGGTGCGTGTCCATTGGTCTCTTGTCTCACTGCTATCAGTACCGGTTTTTGAGGCAAAGGCTAAGAGTGCGATTTCCATCGGGTCGCCGTGTCCTGTCCATGCGTCGTTTTTTCGAATCAGTTCCGCGTCATTGCAAAGTGCTGTCACCTTGCCTAATTCGTGCAGTGATGAGTAATCCTGTGCTGAAATAACATTATTATCTAGTTTAATATCGCCCGATGGATCGTAACCAGTCCCTTTAATCTCAAAACGTTCATGGCTCGTTACAATGGTAACGACCATCATTTCATTGCGCGTGAGAGTACCTGTCTTGTCTGAACAGATAACAGAGACTGAGCCCAAAGTTTCAATCGCAGGGAGTCGACGAATAATAGCTTTTTTTTGCGCCATCACCTTCATGCCAACGGCCAACGTTATGGTCAACACCGCAGGTAATCCTTCAGGAATGGCTGCGACCGCGATACTAACAACAGCCATAAACAGATTGGCAAAGTCATGATGTAATACGAAATAACCGAAAAGTAACATTAATGCTGCGATAGCGAGAATAAACAAGGTAAGCCATCGTGCAAAAACTGCCATTTGTGACACCAGAGGCGTTTCCAGAAGTTGCACTTCTGAGAGCAAGCCACCGATGCGCCCTATTTCAGTACTGGCGCCTGTAGCAACAACGACCCCTATGCCTTGCCCACTGGTGACGGTTGTTCCACTAAACCCGATAGAGAAACGATCTCCAAGAGGCGCATCTATAGCAACGGGTTTCGTCAGTTTTTCAACGGCAACTGATTCGCCAGTCAGTATAGACTCCTGAACTTGTAAACCATGGGACTTAAGTAAACGTAGATCAGCCGGTAACTTGTCACCGGCTTCGAGAAAGACAATATCACCGGGAACCAGCTCCTCACCCGGTATAACATGGCGTTTACCATCTCGCATGACGGAAGCACGCAAGGCCAGCATATGCCGTATCGCTTCCATGGCTTTCTCTGCTTTACCTTCCTGATAAAAACCGATAACAGCATTGATAACCACTACCGCAATAATAACAAACGTATCGATGATATGACCAAGTAGTGCTGTAATACCAGCAGCACCGATAAGGACGTATATTAAGATATTGTTGAAATGTGATAAGAAGCGTAGTAATAAACTTCGCTGTGCGGGTTCAGGGAGTTTGTTTGCACCGAAAGTCTGTAACCGCAGTTTTGCTTCATCTTCACTTAAACCTTCAAGTGTCGATTCGAGAGCGGTTAGCGTTCCCTCGGACGTCTGGTTATGCCAGTCTTTAATTTCCTGCATTGTAAGATTGATTGTCTTTTAACGCCTCGCACACTGGTAGCGAAAAGCAGAGTAACAAAGGAACGGCGCTTTTTTCAAATAAAGTGGTCAGTACCCTTATTTATACTAGATTTCTCTAACAGTCTTCTTCGGGTCGCACTGTAGAACCTCTTCGAGGTTTATTCAGCATTTCCTCGCTATCGCTCAGGTCAAAGCAGCCGTTCACTTCACGTATTTTTTAGATAATTATTGATTTATAGAAACACCATACTGACATCCTGTCTTGCGATTTAAATCCTGAATCCACCATGTCGTCGCAGGTTACGTGCATCAAGCCATTTGATGCCGATGATGAAGCCGCTGGCAAGCAGGACAATAATACCGATACCAAGCCAAAGCAGTTTAATCTGTATGCCGCCTTCAGTAATAATACCCGGTGTAATTGCAGTCATAGGTTTAGTAGCAGCTACTTCAGCAATGCCGAGTGTCTCGCGGATCTGGTTCAGGGTATTTGCTAGTTGAGTATTTTTTGTCTGCAGGGCGGTAATTTTTTTTGCATATTTGGCATCGATGGTCGTCGTGTCACCCTGTTTTTTGGCATCAGCCAGTTCGGCTTGCAGGGCTTGTTGTTGGCCGGCATTGTTTTCAAGTTGTTTGTTAGCCGCGGCGAGCTTCTTGTCGAGTTCTTTGTTGAGAGCATCAAGGCGCGCGACTTCTTTGGTTTTCAGTGCCAGTTGTTCGTTGCCAGATAGCTTGCCAGTTTTACCGGCTTCGACGAGTTGTTTCTGGGTGGCTTCTAGTTCGGCCTGGCTGAGTGAGAGTTGTTCGCTGATTTGTTTTTTCTGATCCGTGAGTTCAAGCACTACCAGTTGTGAGGGCTTGTAATCAATCAGGTAAGAATTTTCGATCCAGCCGGTGGTACCATCCGCACTGCGGACTTTTGCAAAGCCTTTACTGCGTTTGAGGATCTCGATTGGTGTACCGCTTTGCAAGGGTTTGATGATCTTGCTACTGGTATCGGCTTTTTCATATACGCCGACCAGCACCTTGTCGGTGACGTAAAAGGTCTGTGCAGAAGCGAGCGTTGCCGATAATGGTAGCAGTACCGCAATTGATAGCAGGTAGCGGAGTTTCATTCCCTTCCCCTTTTTATATTTATTTTTCTCTATTATGCAGCAATACCACTGTGTCTTAGAAGGGCTTCGATGCCGGGTTCACGGCCTCTAAACTCAACAAACAGATCCATGGCGTTACGTGAGCCACCCTGCTCCAGAACACTTTGCAGGAATCGTTGCCCGGTTTCACGGTCAAAGATACCCGTTTCTTCAAAGGCAGAGAAGGCATCGCTGGAAAGTACTTCCGCCCATTTGTAACTGTAGTAACCGGCTGCATAGCCACCGGCAAAGATATGCGAGAAGCTGTTCGCAAAACGGTTGTATTCAGGTGGTCGAATTACTGCGACCTGGTTGCGAACATCTTCGATCAGGGCCTGGACATCAACCGGGTTATCGGGGTTGTATTCAAGGTGGAGTCTGAAATCGAAAAGTGCGAATTCGAGCTGACGGACCATTTGCATGCCAGACTGGAAGTTTTTTGCCGAATTGAGTTTGGCAAACATCGGGTCAGGCAGTGGCTCATCCGTGTGGTAGTGGCGCGCAAAGATATCCAGTGCCTCTTGTTGCCAACACCAGTTCTCCATGAATTGGCTGGGCAGTTCGACCGCATCCCATTCCACACCATTGATGCCAGAGACCGCGGCAAAATCGATCTTGGTGAGCATGTGTTGCAGGCCATGTCCGAATTCATGAAACAGGGTAATGACTTCGTCATGGGTAAACAGGGCCGGGTCATTGCCAACCGGTGGAGAGAAGTTACACGTCAGGTAGGCGACGGGTAATTGCACCTTGTCGTCGGTCGAGGTGCGGACGATGCATTCATCCATCCATGCCCCACCACGTTTTTTATTACGTGCGTAGAGGTCGAGATAGAATTCGCCGCGTGGCTGGCCTTCGGCGTCGTGGATTTCAAAGAAGCGGACATCCTTATGCCAGGTATCGATATCTTTACGTTCAGTGACACGCATGCCATAGAGTTTGTTAATAACGGCAAACATGCCTTCCAGCACACTGTCTTCCGGGAAATACGGTTTTAATTCTTCTTGCGAAATGGCGTACTGATGTTGGCGCAGCTTTTCACTGTAGTAGGCAATGTCCCAGGCCTGCAGGTCATCAACCTCGTACTCATCGCGGGCAAAGTCTTGCAGTTCTGTAAATTCCTGGCGCGCCATATCAATCGAACGTGTCGCGAGATCATTGAGGAACTCCAGTACCTGTTCCGGATTCGCAGCCATTTTTTTCGCCAGTGATCGTTCCGCGTAGTTATTAAATCCAAGCAGGCTGGCGGCTTCATGGCGGCGTTTTAAAATATCTTGCATGAGCTCGGCATTGTCCCACTTGCCTGCGCAGGGGCCTTGATCCGAGGCGCGCGTGACATAGGCGACGTACATCTCTTCGCGTAGTGCACGGTCATCGGCATAGGTCATGACCGGGAAGTAAGACGGAAATTCGAGGGTGAATAGCCATCCGGACTTACCGGCCTGTTTGGCACTTTGTCTTGCCAGTGCAATGGCTGTGTCGGGCAGGCCTTCAAGGCGCGCCTCTTCATCAACGTAGCGATCCCAACCGTGTGTGGCATCCAATACATTTTCACCGAACTTCGAGGTCAGTTTTGACAGCTCCTGCATCAGCGTCTTGTAGCGTTCCTTGTCTGAATCATTCAAGCCGATGCCCGACAGTTCAAAATCGTGCAGGGCATTTTCAATGACTTTTTGCTGTGCGGCGGTGAGTGTCTTGAATTCATCACTGTTTGCAATCTGCTGGTAGGCTGCAAACAGTTCGGCATTTTGGCCCAGTTCAGTTGCATACTCGCTGATCTTGGGCAGGCAGGCATTGTAGGCATCGCGCAGTTCATCGGAATTGACGACCGAGTTCATGTGGCTAACGGGTGACCAGGTACGGGATAAGCGCTCTTCCATTTCTTCAATGGGCTGTACCAGGTTGTCCCAGCTGTATTGGTCGTTGTCTGCCAATAGCTCGGCAATGCGTGCGCGGTTTTCGGCGATCAGTTGATCCATCGCCGGTTCGACGTGTTCGGGTTTGATTGCCGAAAAAGGTGGCAGGCCTGTCATGCTTACGAGTGGATTGCTCATGCGGTGTATTACCTTGTCGTGTATCGTACTTAATATCGCGGCAGCAATGGCGCGCGCTTTAATCTATTATGCCTGTCTTATATATAAGTGTCAGTGCCCGGGAAAACAATGTCGTGACAAGCCAGGATGAAGTACAGGATTTTTATGGGCTCGGCCCGGATGAGATCCTCAATGCGGTCGAGCAATGCGGGTTTATGCCCGATGGCAGCCTGCTCGCGTTAAACAGCTATGAAAACCGTGTATACCGTGTGGGGATTGACGACAGTGCACCCCTGGTGGCTAAATTTTACCGCCCACAACGCTGGACAGATGCGGCGATTCTCGAGGAACACGGCTTTGCACTGGAACTTGAAGCGGCAGAAATACCGGTGATTGCCCCGCTTCGTGATGATAACGGTGACACCCTGCATCACTATGCCGGCCACCGTTTTGCGCTGTTTCCCTGTGTCGGCGGGCGGATGCCGGAGCTCAGTGGTGGTGAGGACTACGAGATCATCGGTCGTTTCATTGGTCGTATTCATGCCGTGGGCAAGTTGCAGGCATTCAAAGAACGGCCGGTTATCGACATTGATAGCTATGCAACACAGTCATACCAGTACCTGCTTGAAAATGGCTTTATCCCTGCCGAACTGGAACTGCCCTACCGTAGCCTGGTTGAAGACCTGATCCCCGAGGTCGAATCGGCATGGGCACGTGCCGGTCAGGTCAGCCAGCTGCGCCTGCACGGTGATTGCCATGCCAGTAATATCCTCTGGACTGATACCGGGCCGCATTTTGTCGATCTCGATGATTGCCGTACAGGGCCGGCTATCCAGGACTTGTGGATGCTCTTGAATGGTTCCAGGACCGATATGACCATCCAGGTGGCGGACCTGCTTGAAGGCTATACCGAGTTTTGTGAATTTAGTCCGCGCGAGTTACACCTTGTTGAGGCTCTACGTACCTTGCGCCTGTTGTACTACTCGGCGTGGTTGGCGAGGCGTTGGGTAGACCCGGCCTTCCCGCGTAGTTTCCCGTGGTTTAACACGACCCGTTACTGGGAAGAGCAGATCCTTGCCCTGCGTGAACAGTTCTCAGCCCTGCAAGAGCCTGTATTGGTGTGGAATTAGTGGTTTACCGGCCGTAGTGGTCATCAAAACGGACGATATCATCTTCACCAAGGTAACTGCCGGTTTGTATCTCGATGATCTCAACCGGCTCATCTGTCTGGTTAGCGAGTCGGTGTTGTGTGCCGGCCGGAATATAGGTGGACTGGTTTTCCTGCAGGTCGAAGTCCTTGCCATCACTGTGAACGTGGGCAGTACCCTTCACAACCACCCAGTGTTCAGCGCGCTTATGATGAAGTTGTAAAGACAGGCTGGCACCCGGGCTGACCGTAATACGTTTGACCTGGAAGCGATCGCCCATGTCCATGCTTTCATAGTGTCCCCAGGGGCGGTAAACACGGCGGTGCAGGATATGTTCTTCACGTTGTTGTTGTTTTAACCAGCTGACGACATTCTTAATGTCCTGCGCGTAGTCCTTGTGGACCACGGCGACGGCATCTGTGGTATCGACAATGATGCTGTCTTCTATGCCCAATGTCGCGACCAAGCGGTCACCGGCCATGACCAATGAGTTGCGTGTATCTTGTGTAAACACGTCACCCTGACAGACATTGCCATTGCTGTCTTTGTCCTGGATGTCCCACAGTGCCGACCAGGCGCCGACATCTGACCAGCCTGCATCAAGGGCGATCACCCAGCTTTGCAGGTTGGCATCGGTGTCCTGGCTGAGCGGTTCCATGACCGCATAATCGATGGAGTCGGCGGGTGAAGCGCTAAAGGCCCCTTTATCAAGGCGGTAAAAGTCCAGGTCATGCTGGCCATTTTCATAGGCCTGTGATGCTGCCGCTAACATTCCGGGCTGGTAGCGTGTGATGGCTTCTAGCCAACGCGAGGCGCGCATCATGAACATGCCGCTGTTCCACAGGTACTCATTGCTGTCGAGATAGTGTTGTGCCGTCTCAAGATCCGGTTTTTCGACAAAGGTATCAAGCCGAAAGCCCAGTTCATCGACATGCTCACCCTTGCGGATATAGCCGTACCCGGTTTCTGCCCGGGTCGGGACAATGCCAAATGTGACCAGGCCACCCTGTTCGGCGAGTTCGAGTCCGGCGCAGATGGATGCCTGGAAGGTATCGAGATCGTTGACTGCATGGTCGGCCGGCAGGGCGAGTAATATTTGTTCGGGGTTTTCAGCCGCCGCGGCAAGCGCGGCGACGGTCAGCGCAGGCGCTGTGTTGCGGCCAATGGGTTCGAGCAAGATACTTGATGCCGGCCGGTTAACCTGCCGCAGCTGTTCGGCGACCATGAAGCGGTGTTCTTCATTACAGACGACTAGCGGGTTGTGTACCGTGCAGTGTCTTTCCAGGCCATCCATGCGCAGCACAGTGTCTTGCAACAGTGAGCTGTCTCCTAGCAAGGGTAACAGCTGTTTCGGATAGAGTTCTCGTGACAACGGCCATAGACGCGTGCCAGCACCACCGGAGAGGATCACAGGTTGCAGAATCATTGCAGTAATTTTCTCGATCGTGGTACGTGTCTACGTACCGGTTATTGTTTAGTTATTCGAGAATGATAGCCTATGAGGGACGCCAGAACTATCGAAATGCGTGGTGAAAAAAACGGGTACCGGTGCGGACATCCCGCCCGCAACGCAGTACCACGAGAGGCATAGAGGATCAGGCGACGATGTTTGCCAGCCAGATAAGACCGAATGTAATGACAACCAGGACAATAATGGGTTTGCTAAGCATGTCGAAAATACTGTTGTGCATAGTGCTCTCCTGCCAATAGGGTTAAATAATCGTGTGTGCATAGATAATAGACCTGTGGTTCATGTGGATATTTGATCCAGATCAATTCAGGACATTTTTTTTATAAATTCTTTTAATTCAGTAAGTTAAGGCGGTTAACCTGTAGGCTACTGATTTACCTATCATTTCGATTGCTATTAACCATTACAGTCAGGCGGGTGAGTTGCTAGAATCCGTGCCAGCTAATTACAACCCGGAGTATGTATGTCCAAACATTATGATTTGCTCGCCATTGGTGGTGGCAGTGGTGGTTTATCAGCCGCCGAGCGGGCCGCAAAATATGGTGCCAAAACGGCTGTTATCGAGTGTGGCCCGATGGGCGGTACCTGCGTCAATGTCGGCTGTGTACCGAAAAAGGTCATGTGGTATGCGGGCATGCTGTCACATGCACTGGATGATGCGAAGGGCTACGGCTTTGATGTGCAGCGTGGCGATCTGGACTGGAAGACGCTGGTTGATGGCCGACAGGCCTATATCAAAGGGATCAATGACTGGTATCACACCTACCTGGCCGATTCGAACATTGATGAGATTACCGGTTTTGCAAAATTCATCGACGCCAACACCCTCGAGGTCGGCGATGAGCAGTACACGGCTGATCACATTGTGATTGCACCGGGTACGACACCTGTTGTACCCGATATTCCTGGTGCCGAGCATGGCATGACGTCGGACGGATTCTTTGCCCTGGAGAAGCAGCCAGGTCGGATAGCCGTCGTCGGTTCAGGTTATATCGCGGTTGAGATTGCGGGTCTGTTACGTGCATTGGGCAGTGAAGTGACCCTGATCATTCGTGGTGAGACCGTGTTACGCGGCTTTGATGCAATGTTGCGCGATGTACTCATGGAAGAACTGATCTCTGCGGGCATCAAGGTGATGTCGAGTATGCAGATTGAACAGGTTGAACGCAGTGATGACGGTAGCCTGACCCTGCATTGTGAGGGTGGCCATGCGATTACTGGCTTTGATGAGCTATTGTGGGCGATCGGCCGTGAACCGTTGACGGCTGACCTGAACCTCGGCGCAGCAGGCGTCGAAATGGATGATCGGGGTTACATTCCAACTGATGCGTTTCAGAACACCAATGTTGAGGGCGTCTACGCAGTTGGCGATGTGACAGGACGTGCAGCCTTAACACCGGTAGCGATTGCTGCAGCGCGTCGTTTGTCTGATCGCCTGTTTGATGGCCAGGTCGATCGAAAGCTGGATTATGAGAATATTGCTACCGTGGTATTCAGTCATCCCCCGATCGGGACGGTTGGCTTGAGTGAAGAACAGGCACGAGCCGAGCATGGCGATGCGGTGAAGGTCTACAGTTCGCAATTTACGCCTATGTATCACGCCTTAACTGAGCACAAGACACAAACCGCACTCAAGCTCGTGTGTGTCGGTGCACAGGAAAAAGTCGTTGGTGTGCACATCATTGGCCTGGGTGCAGATGAAATGCTGCAGGGTTTTGCAGTGGCTGTAAAAATGGGTGCTTTGAAAAGTGACCTGGATGATACCGTTGCGATTCACCCGAGTAGTGCCGAAGAACTGGTGACAATGCGTTAGGCTAGGTAGACCCTAATATGACGATTCGATCATTTGAACAACATACCCCGGAGATAGCCGAATCGGCATTTGTTGATGACAGCGCAGTCGTCATTGGCAATGTCAATATTGGCGAAGACGCCTCGGTGTGGCCATTGACGGCTATTCGCGGAGACATCCATGCCATCCGTATCGGTGCTCGCTCTAATATCCAGGACGGCTCGGTCTTGCATGTCACCCATGACAGTGAATATGCCCCCGGTGGTTTCGCGCTCAACATCGGTGAGTCGGTGACGGTGGGTCACAAGGTGATCCTGCATGCCTGCACAATCGGTAATCATTGCCTGGTCGGGATGGGATCAACGGTGCTGGACGGGGCAATATTGGAAGACAAGGTCATGCTCGGGGCAAACAGCCTCGTGTCACCGGGTAAACAATTGGAAGGTGGCTACCTGTATTTGGGCAGTCCGGCAAAGCGTGTGCGCGCATTGACGGAGAAGGAAATGGCCTGGCTTGAATATTCCGCAGCGCATTATGTTGAGCTAAAGAATAGGCACAAAACAGACTGAATCAGTGTGCTTGTCAGATAATGCTTACGTATCTGTAAGGATCTCACCGCTGGTTTGACGGGTTTATCTGAATAATGACACCGCTTATCGAATCACTCTTGTATACGCGTAAGTTTGTGGCATTATACGATCATCCTTACGAAAGGAAACCATGATGGAATTATATGTAGGCATTCTCCCAGACCATATTGATGATTTTGATTTACGCAAGTTCTTCAACATCATCGGTAAATCAGCCAGTTTTCGCATCGTCACCCATGACCATGGTGAGGGTGTTACATCAAATTATGGTTTGGTTAGGGTTGATTCTGAAAAACTTGGTTTCCGCCTCATCGCCAAATTTAATGGCAAAGTCCTAAAAGATACCAAGGTCGTTGTACGCGAGTTTGTACGTCGTAACTACAGTAATGATCGTCGTGCGCTCAACTGGCGTGAGAAAGAATGGAACGACTATGATCGTCGCACAGATGATCGCCGTGGCAGCCTGATGCGCGAAGCAATGCAAACCCTCGCTACCGCGACGGCCTGATTAATTCGTTAGCCTTCTTTACGTAGCATCTCGATAACAGGTGCAGTTTCTGGTCGTACGCCGCGCCAAAGTGTAAATGATTCGGCGGCTTGCTCAACAAGCATACCCAAACCATCTACTGACTTAGCTGCACCGTTAGCTATTCCCCATTTAACAAACGCGGTCTGATCGGTGCTGTACATCATGTCATAACACCAGCCACCCGGTTTTAAAATATCAGTTGGAATAGGCGGGACTTCGCCTTGCAGGCTGGCGGCCGTGCCATTAATGATGCCATCAAATTGCATCCCGGCAAGGCCTTCAAAACTGCTTGCCGAAATAGTGCCGGCAGTTTTAAGTTTTTCACACAGGGCTTCGGCCTTGCTAACAGTACGATTTGCAATCACAATCTCAAGCGGGTGTTGTTGCAGCAGCGGTAACAGTACACCTTGTACTGCACCACCGGCTCCGAGTACCAGGATGCGGGCACCCTCTAGCGTGAAGTGATGATTAGCTGTCAGGTCACGGACCATGCCTACACCATCGGTGTTGTCGGCATGAAGACTGCCGTCTTCATTAAGTACTAGCGTGTTAACTGCACCTGCTGATTCAGCACGATCTGTCAATGAGTCAGCAAGTTTGAAAGCATCAGTCTTGAACGGTACGGTGATATTCAGACCACGACCGCCCTGCTGACGAAAATTCTTTATTGCTTCTGCAAGCCCATCTAGATCAACAAGAATTCGCTCGTAGTGAATATCCTGACCACTCTGAGACGCAAACGCCGCGTGGATACGCGGCGATTTACTGTGAGCAATCGGGTTGCCCATTACAGCATAGCGATCTGTCATCCGCTGAAAATACCTTTAAATGTAAAGAAGAAGAGTATCGCCATTAACGCACCGGCTGGCAAGGTAACAACCCACGAAAGAAAAATAGTGCGAACCACATTTAGGTTGAGTGCACCGATACCTCGCGCAAGCCCTACACCAAGCACCGCACCAACAAGTGTATGCGTCGTTGAAATCGGCAGACCTGTACCCGATGCAATGACAACGGTTGTTGCCGCAGCAAGTGTTGCAGCGAATCCTCGACTAGGTGTCAGTTCAGTAATGTTTTTACCAATGGTGGCAATCACGCGACGACCGTACATGAGCAGTCCGAGTACAATACCGCCACCACCAAGTATCAGGATCCAGATGGGGAGTGCTGATTTTTGACCGATCTCACCACCTGATTGGACAATACTGACAACGGCTGCAACCGGACCGATTGCATTGGCAACATCGTTAGAGCCGTGCGCAAAGGCCATCGCGCAGGCGGTAAAGACCATTAATACGGCGAAGACTTTTTCAACATTGGCAAAGTGAAAGTCTTTATCAGCATTCGGATCAATCTTGAGTTTACGGATGTATTTAATACCAATAAACATAATGATGATGCCAACTATAAATGCCATGCTGTAGTTCTGAACAATGGAGGTTTCTAGCCCGACGTGTTTCAGACCCTTAAACATTGTTACTAGCGCAATAATGAAGCCGGTCAGGAAAATGTAAAAGGGGACATATTTTTTGGCGTTCTCAAACGGCTTACTGGTATTTAAAATGAGTTTTTGCACACTGCGGAATAGCCAGTAAGAAATTATGCCAGCGAGCGCAGGTGATACCACCCAGCTGGCCACAATTGAACCAACCTTGCCCCACTTGACCGCTTCGAAACCGATACCCACGGCTGCAAAACCGACAATGGCTCCGACGATGGTGTGAGTGGTCGAGACAGGCCAGCCAAAGCGTGAGGCGACCAATAACCAAATCCCTGCCGCCAGCAATGCCGCAAGCATCCCGTAAACAAGTAATTCAGGCGTGCCGGATAACAGTTCAGCATCGACAATACCTTTTCGTATTGTCTTGGTAACCTGGCCGCCGGCAAGGAAGGCACCGGCAAATTCAAAAACAGCCGCGATGATAACTGCCTGCTTGATGGTGATGGCACCCGAGCCGACAGATGTCCCCATCGCGTTGGCAACATCGTTGGCGCCAATACCCCAGGCCATGAACAGGCCGAAGACACAGGCCATGACGAGTAATGTAATTTCAAATTCCATGATTTAAATAACCCTGTATAAGAATCAACGAGCGAGCAGAAGCTCAAGACGACTGCCAACACGTTGCGACAGATCTGCAAGTTCGCCTATCCAGTCAATAACGCGGTACAGGAACATGACTTGCACGGGGGGTAAATCGTTTTCAATCTTGAACAAAGAAGCACGAATCTTGACTTCAATCTTGTCATTGTCTGATTCAATGGCATCAAGTTCCTTGATCATCGATTGAACAAGTTTTACTTCGCGGCCACCAAAACCGGTTTCAACAAGTTCGTCGAGTTCGTTGATGGCTTTTTGTGCCTGCATGGAGGCGTCGATGGCGCGTTTAACGAACTCGATGAGACGATCATTAACGGTTTCAGGAAATTCCATTTTACGACCGGTAATGAGACCGGCGATATCTTTTGCCTTGTTGGCGATCTTGTCCTGCATGGTAAGGACTTCAAGCAGATCGCGGCGAGACATCGGCATGAATAAGCTTTTGGGTAGGTTTAAACGCAGGTTGCGTTTCAGTTTGTCAGCAGCGCCTTCGAGCTTGGCGATTTTCTTTTGTTGTGCTTTAGCGGCTTTCCAGTCTTGTTCAAGAACATGTTCAAAAAACGGTACAAGTTCAACAATGCATTCCTGCACGCTGGCCATATGTTTTTGAAGGGGTTTAACTGGTGAATTGCCAAACAGGCTGGAGATAGTGGTTCTTGCCATCATGCTTCCTTTGATACCGCTGTCGGTACCTGTTCCCAATACTGCTGATTCAGCATCGGCGTTTAAGCTAGGTAGTCCTTAAGTTGCGCGCAGTATATCGACAGAGTTTTTTTATGCAAGAACTTTATGACAGTTTTATGACAAAAGAAATAGTGAAAAATTATAAAGGGAAAAGAGGAGCTTATAGCCAAATTATGAGTCGTTCAGCCATTGTGCAGCGCGCTTGGCAAAATAAGTCAGGATACTGTCTGCACCGGCACGCTTGATGCATAGTAGTGATTCCATAATGACGGCACGTTCATCAAGCCAGCCATTTTGAATGGCGGCAGTATGCATGGCGTATTCACCACTGACCTGGTAGACAAATGTAGGGGCGCCGAAATGGTCCTTAACGCTTTTGACAATATCCAGGTAGGGCATGCCGGGTTTGATCATGACCATATCGGCTCCCTCATCGAGATCCAGTCCGACTTCCCATAAGGCCTCGTCGGCATTGGCAGGATCCATCTGGTAGGAGTATTTGTTGCCACCACCGAGGTTGGCAGCGGAGCCGACTGCATCGCGGAACGGGCCATAATAACTGGAGGCATACTTGGCTGAGTAGGCCAGGATGCGGGTATGGATGTGTCCGGCCTCTTCAAGGGCTTCGCGGATACGGCCGATACGACCATCCATCATGTCTGACGGGGCGACCACATCAGCACCGGCTTCGGCATGAGACAGAGCCTGGCGCACCAGTACGTCGGTAGTCTCATCATTCAGGACGTAGCCGGTTTCATCAATCAGGCCGTCCTGACCATGGGTCGTGAATGGATCGAGTGCCACATCTGTAATGACACCAAGATCGGGGAATTTCGCTTTCAGTGCGCGTACCGCACGTTGTGCGAGACCTTCCGGGTTATAGGCCTCGCGGGCATCTTCAGTCTTGACCTCTGCAGGGGTCACCGGGAACAAGGCAATCGCGGGAATTCCCAGTTCAACCAGTTCAGCGGCTTCTTTCAGGAGTAAATCGATACTGAGCCGCTCGATTCCCGGCATGGAGTCAACATTTTCACGTTGGTTTTCACCATCGAGGATAAACATTGGATAGATGAGGTCGTCGACCGTGAGGGTGTTTTCGCGCATTAATCGTCGGGAAAAATCATCACGACGCATTCTGCGCATACGTACCTGTGGAAAACGCCCATGCCCGGTATCTGGATTACTCACTATTAACTCCCCGAAAGTTTATTTTTTTCAGAAAGTCATCCTACCCGAGCCCAGCCAGTTAGCAAAGGCTATACGGACTAACAAATACGACTATATTTGCATCAAAATTGGCGTGCGACCCAGGGCTGTAAGATAAAGGCAATTAAAAAGGCCTGTGCAACCTCGCGGTAAGCGCTTGGTGTGAGCAACATAAACTGAATCATAATTTGCTCGCCAAACATCAAAAGTAACGCAAATAGTAGAAAAAGTTTAAATAAATTAGTCATGATGTTCTCGATTGTTTACGTGTCTGGAAGTATTATCGGCGGGGCTGGCGGATAATGGCGGAAACAGGTCGCAGTCTGGGTGCGACCGACGTCACAAAAATTGTATTTAAAATAATAAAAGCATAACTCTATGAATATATTCAGGTTTATATCATCGCAAATGGCGGTATTGACACTAATAGGGGCGGTTATTGCCTATTTTGTGCCAGCTATCTTTACGATCTTTGGCGAAGTCGTACTTGGCCTTAAGTTGTTCCTGTGGCTGTTTGCGATCACTATGTTTGCGCTTGGGGTGGTGTTGGAACCGGTTGAACTACGTGAAACAACGCGAGAGCCGGGCAAGATCGCAGCAGGACTGGTTACCCAATACAGTGTGATGCCTTTGTTGGGCTTTTGCGCGGCCTATTTTGGCGGCCTTCCACCAGAGTTGGCACTCGGTTTCGTGATTGTCGCATGTGCACCGGGTGCGATGGCGAGTAACGTCATTGTTTACCTGGCCGGGGGCGCAGTGGCCTATTCAATTGCCCTGACAACTGTGGCAACCATGATTTCACCCTTGCTGACGCCTTCACTGGTGAAATGGCTGGGGGGCTCATTCCTGCCCGTGCCATTTTGGCCACTCATGCTGACGATTATCAAGATCGTACTGATACCGCTATTGCTTGGCATGGTGTTTAGGCGACTACTTGGTACGCGCATTGAAACCGCCAGGGTGGTTGCGCCGGGTGTGGCCGCAATTGCCATAATTATTATTTGCAGCTTTGCCGTCGCGGCCAACGAGGCGCGTATCGCGGCCTTACTTGCATCTGAACAGGGAATTACCGTGATTGGGCTTGTCATCCTGATCAATGCACTAGGTTATGCGGCAGGTTGGTGGCTGGCACGTCTTTACAGGTTTGACCTGCGTCACCGCCTGACCTTATCGATTGAGATCGGCATGCAGAATGCCGGCCTTGGTGTGGCGCTGGCGCTTGAACATTTTGCACCAGAAACGGCTTTACCCGGCGCCTTGTTTGCGTTCTGGTGTGTACTGACGGCTGCAGGAGCTTCGGCATGGTTGCGGCGTAGTCGGAATATACAAATGCCAGAAACCATGATGCAGTGAAAGGTGTATAAGCTTTGCAGCTGAGAATGTTACTCGTTGTGTTGTTCCTCGTGCCAGTAGTTGGGTTGGCAGGAAATCCTGAAATCATCGAGATGAATGATGGCACTGAGATCACCTATACGCATTATCCTGCAAAGGGTGACAGGCTATTTATCTGGCTAGCACCAGAAGCAGGGTTGTTAGCAGCGGAACAACGTGCAGCAAAGTCGCTTGCCGACTCAGGAGATGAAGTATGGTACCCGGATCTATTTGCGGCTAATTTCCTACCCGTGGTAACAAGCAGTGTCGAACAGTTTCCCGCAGAACAGATCAGTGCACTATTAGGGGCAGGTGCTCAGACAGGCAAGCAGGTTTATTTTGTGACCAGTGGTCGTGGTGTTATTCCGGTGCTACGAGGTTTACGATTGTGGCAGCAGGATAATCCTGACAGCAATGCAATGAGGGGCCTGATCCTGTTTAGCCCCAAGTTCTTTGTCGCAACGCCCGATCCCGGTGAGCGTGGTGAACTTATGCCGATAGTCGAAGCAACTAACCTGCCTGTTTTTATTGTTCAGCCAAAAAAATCACCGTGGTACTGGAAGCTCGAGCGTACTCTGTCAGCATTAAGTAAAGGTGGCAGTGATATTTATTTGCGTCCGTTCGCAAACGTACGTGACCGATTCTATTATCGACCCGATGCAACACCGTATGAGCAGAAACTGGCAATGCACTTGCCTACCATGGTCAGACAGGCAGCAAACCTGCTTATGCATCAGATGGCACAACGTACTGCAGCAGCGTCAGATAACAGGAAAACACCTGAAGCGATAAGTTCAAAAAAAGAACGCAGTTTGACACCGCTTCAAGATATGCCTGCTCCCCCTGCCCTTGGCTTGAAAGATTTAACGGGACGCCTACATACATTGAACGACTACAGTGGCGAAGTTGTCATGGTGAATTTTTGGGCATCGTGGTGCCCACCCTGCGTGTATGAAATGCCATCCATGCAGCGTCTTAAAGAACAGCTCAAAGGAAAACCTTTTCGGATATTGGCAGTAAATATGGCAGAAGATACCAGCACCATTGAAGTTTTTCTTAAAGAAAAGGTCAGTGTCGACTTCGATATTTTGCTCGATAGTGATGGTGCTGCACTTAAACGTTGGGGTGTGTTTGCTTTCCCTACTACCTACTTCATCGATAAACAGGGAAGAATGCGGTATGGACTATTTGGAGGAAGGGAGTGGGATAAACCGGATGTCTTAAGCACGCTTAAAACAATGATTGATGAATGACCATTTTCGACCCGAAGCAGACGTTCAGCTGTAATGTGATATGCGCATAATGAGAGCAGCATCATGTATTTTCTGAAAACAATAATACCGATTAGCATAATGGTAGGACTATTAGGTTGCGCAACTGCACCGACAGATGGTGCCATAGTAAATGCGAGGGTAAGTATTATTGTGAATGAGAAACTCTTCAAGGAATATGAAAACCTGAAATATAGTTCACACTTGGCACAAGCTATCAAGGATGGGATTAGTGAAGGTGTTAGTATCGAAGATGTGAGAGAGGGGCGATTTATACTGTGTAACTGCAGGTACGGCAGTAAAGGTGGAAGTTGGTTCAAAGTAAAGCTTCCGAAAAATGTACACTTAAATATTGGAGACTACGTCGAACTTAAGGCAGGTATTGAATCGTGGAAAGGACACCCTGGAACACTCAGCACATATCGTCGTATTATACCGACCATTGGGGAAGGTCGCCCAGTTTGTTTTCCCAAAGAAAAGACTTAGCTCAATAACTGTTTGTGGCTGAATTGCAGACGGTCGTCATTCCTGCGAAAGCAGGAATCCATATAAAACTTAAAAAACACACCTGGATACCAGCTTCCGCTGGTATGACGATAATTGGCCGGAAGCGGATTGTCGTCATTCCTGCGAAAGCAGGAATCCATATAAAACTTAAAAAACACACCTGGATACCAGCTTCCGCTGGTATGACGATAATTGGACGGAAGCGGATTGTCGTCATTCCTGCGAAAGCAGGAATCCATATAAAACTTAAAAAACACACCTGGATACCAGCTTCCGCTGGTATGACGATAATTGGACGGAAGCGGACTGTCGTCATTCCTGCGAAAGCAGGAATCCATATAAAACTTAAGAAACACACCTGGAGACCAGTTCCCGCTGATATGATAAGAAATGACTGGAAGCGGTCGTTACTAAAAGGTTTTTAACAGTCGAGTAGCGACACTAAGTAGAACATAAGAACTGGATAGAATGCTTTCAGGTCAGAATGAATGCTCTATCCCAGGGTCTTCTTTAATGCGGCCAGGATTCTTTCTTCAGTAAACGGCTTTGTAATCCAGCCTGTTGCCCCTACCGATTTCGCTTTTTTCTTTTTGTAATCGGCTGTTTCAGTTGTCAGAACAAGAATAGGGGTGTTTTTATAACTAGGTAGCCTGCGTAAGTTTGAGATAAGGCTCATGCCATTCATTTCAGGCATATTAAGATCAGTAATCACCAGGTCTACCGATTCGGTGCGAGCAAAACTTAAGGCTTGTCTACCATCTTCAAATACAAAAGCATCGTGTCCATTTTGTATAAGAATCGCCTCTATGGGGCCTCTTATTGCTGCTGAATCATCCACCGCCATTATTCTTGCCATGATCGTCCTCGACTAATGTTAAACATCATTTATAACGTATCCTAGCCAAGTAGGAACCGTAGTCAAATTATGTGATGAATTTAGTGGTTTTATTCGTAGTCAGGTGAAAAATAAAAAACTAGATAAGATGTAGCTGAGAGAAGATATTGTTCTCCGGTACGTGTATCAATCGTATCTATTTATTGCATTCAATGTATTCTTTGAATTGTATCTGCTCGTAGGTGTTGCCATTACTTGCCTGCTTATAAAGTTTCGCGGAACATTTATTCACGCCAATATAGACATTGCCCTCAGTAAGTATCTTGTAGTTCTGGCCAGCTTGTGCATCCATACTAGCAAGGATTTCACAGGTAGCACCGCCGGCAGTAGTACTGATCAAGATCCTGAAATCATTTCCGGGCTTAACGTATAGGCCATTCAGGTTAAGCTCCGATACGAGTGGGTTACCGCGATTCTGAACAGCCAGCAATTTGTGATCGCTATAGGTTTCGTGACATTTCTGTTTGTTGTCGACATTGGCATAGCGTGTAATAGAACCTAGAACGGGATCGATTATCTTCCGTTCAAATTTAATGAATGATGCATTTTTCGTATCTTTAACTTTTGGGTAGCTTGCAAGACAACCGCTGAGTAGAGTAGTCGCGATTAGCAGAATGATAATATTCTTCATAACTATCAATTTTTCCAGTCAGATTATTATATGGTTTAGGCAAGCCAGTCTTTCGGCACCAAATAGTGCTCATACAACTTCGCCTCAGGTGAACCCGCTTCTGGCGCCCAGTTGTAGCGCCACTTCACAAGCGGTGGCAGTGACATCAGGATTGACTCGGTACGGCCACCGGTTTGTAGGCCAAACAATGTACCGCGATCGAATACGAGGTTGAATTCGACATAGCGTCCACGGCGATAAAGCTGGAAATCGCGTTCGCGTTCACCGTACTCGGTGTTTTTACGGCGTGCGACTATCGGCTGGTAGGCTGGTAAGTAGTGATCGCCGACGCTGCGCATGAAGGCAAAACTCTTTTCAAAGCCCCATTCATTCATGTCATCAAAGAACAAGCCGCCGACACCACGTGGTTCGTTGCGGTGCTTGAGGTAAAAGTATTCATCACACCAGGTCTTAAAACGCGGGTATGTCTCTTCACCAAAGGGTTCGCAGGCCTCTTTTGCTGTTTGATGCCAATGCACAACATCTTCATCGTTACCGTAGTAGGGTGTCAGGTCGAAACCGCCACCAAACCACCAGATAGGATCTTCACCTTCTTTCTCGGCGATAAAGAAGCGTACGTTGGCGTGTGAGGTAGGTACGTAAGGGTTATGTGGATGAATAACAAGTGATACCCCCATGGCCTGGAAGCTACGACCAGCCAGTTCAGGGCGGTGTGCCGTTGCTGAGGCAGGCAGGTTACCACCTTCAACATGCGAAAAATTAATGCCAGCTTGCTCAAAGGCCGCCCCATTTGTCATGACACGGGTACGGCCGCCCCCGCCGCCGCCTTCACGTTCCCAATTGTCTTCTTCAAAACATGCTGTGCCATCCTCTACTTCAAGACCTGCGCAAATACGATCTTGCAGGTCGAGCAGGTAAGATTTAACGGCGGCTGTATCTGGAGTTTCCATGGTGCTGTTACTCAAAATTATATGTGATTGTTGTGGTGTTCAGGCTGAGCGTAGAACTTTGTTGCTCACCAGTTCTTTGATCATGGTTGGTTTAGATTGGTTACCCGTCTTGCCTGGCACAATGTAGTCAAGTTGCTGATCAAACTGGCGGTGAACCTGTAACGTTGTTTGCGCAGGTCGGCGCCCATGTATATTTGCACTGGTTGAAACAATTGGCATGTCGGCATCTTGGCAGAGTGCCGCGGCGATTGGGTGATCGGTGACGCGAACGGCGATCATATGTGTATCTCCTGTCAACCAGTCAGGTACCCATGCCTGGGCCGGGATCAGCCAGGTGACAGGGCCGGGCCAGGTCTTTTGAAGACGTGCACGGTGTGAATCGACCATGGGTTCGAGAAAAGCTTCGATACGATCAAACGTATCTGTAATCAGGATTAGCCCCATTGAGGCTTCACGTTGTTTTAAGGCTAATAAGCGATGTACAGCTGCCTGGTCAAGTGGATCACAGCCCAGTCCATAGACTGCCTCGGTGGGGTAGGCAATTACGCCGCCATTTTTTATCCACGCAGCGCCTTGCTTGATATGTAATCGCATTGAGGCAATTAATCCGTGGTTGTTTCGCCCTTTTGATCCTCTTTAGCAGGTGGATCATAAGGCTCTGAGAAGCGGCAATCTTTCTGCGGGCAGACCTTCTCGGTACCACGTTTTTTTGTGGTTTTCACAGACAGTATCGGCCAGTTACATTTCGGGCACGGTTCTGCAAGTGGCTCATTCCAGATTGCGTAACTGCAATCCGGGTAACGTTGACAGGAATAGAAAATTTTCCCATAGCGTGATTTACGCTTGAGGATGTTGCCCTTGTGACATTCCGGGCATTCGACACCGGTGTCCGCCGGTTTTTCAATTGGTTCGATGTGTTTACAGTTCGGGTAGTTACTGCAGCCAATGAATTTGCCGTAGCGACCGTGTTTAATGACCAGGTCGTGTTCGCATTCTGGACATTTACGATCGGCAACGATTTCGGCATCTTTCTCATCATCATCGCCGTTCAGGTTTCTTGCATAATCACAATCGGGGTAACTCATGCAGCCAATGAAGCGGCCACGTCGACCGAGACGGATGGAGAGTTCTCCGCCGCACTTGGGGCATTTTTCGTCAATCTTTTCATGCGTGACATCACGGCGATCAACGTTCTTGTCGGTATCGTCAACGCGATCCTTGAACGGTTGCCAGAAATTGCGCATCAGTGGTACCCAGTCCTTTTCACCACGGGCGACCGCATCAAGGTCATCCTCAAGGTGGGCGGTGAAGTCGTAATCGACGTACTGGGTAAAGTATTTCGTTAGGAAACGGTTAACAACGCGCCCGACATCTGTCGGCATGAAACGGCGTTTATCCATTTCGACGTATTCACGGTTTTGCAGTGTCGAGATGATCGATGCATACGTAGAGGGACGACCGATGCCATGTTCTTCAAGCGTTTTCACCAGTGTGGCCTCATTGAAGCGTGGTGGTGGTTCGGTGAAGTGTTGTTCCGGACGTATCTTCAGCAGGTTGACGACATCGCCCTCTTCCATCGGTGGCAGTAATTTTTCATCATCTTCATCGGCCTGGTCATCGACACCTTCCTGGTAGACGGCCATAAAGCCAGGGTCGACAATGGTCGAACCGTTGGCACGGAAGATGTTGCCTTCGCCGGCAGCAAGGTTTGCGCCTACGGTGTTGATGGTCGCATGGATCATCTGGCTGGCAACCGTACGTTTCCAGATCAGCCCGTAGAGTTTGAGTTGATCGGCAGACAAGAATTTCTTGATGGATTCCGGATCACGCTCGGCAGACGTTGGTCGGACTGCTTCATGTGCTTCCTGGGCGTTCTTTGCCTTGGTCTTAAATACACGTGGCTGCTTGGGCACCTTTTCCTTGCCATAGCGTGAACCAATTACGTCACGGATCTCATCAAGTGCTTCCTGTGCAAGTGTCACCGAGTCGGTACGCATGTAGGTGATGAGACCAATTGCACCATCACCCGTGTCGATCCCTTCATAGAGTTGTTGCGCAATGCGCATGGTACGTTGCGTGGTGAAGCCGAGTTTACGCGAGGCTTCTTGTTGTAGCGTTGAGGTGGTAAACGGTGCAGCCGGGTTGCGCTTGCGTTGTTTCTTTTCAACCTTGGCAACAACCAGCTTGCCTTGTGCAGCGTCGTTGAGGGTCTTCTCAATATCGTGCGCCTGTTCAGTATTCTCAACGCTGAACTGGGTTAGTTTTTCACCGGCGTACTGTTGTAACTTGGCGGTGAATTTTTTCTTTTCGACCTGGGTATCGGCTTCGATGGTCCAGTATTCACGTGGCTTAAACTTTTCAATCAGTTCTTCACGTTCGACGATCATACGTAGCGCAGGGCTTTGTACACGCCCGGCTGATAGGCCACGACGGATCTTTTTCCATAACAATGGTGAGAGGTTAAAGCCAACCAGGTAATCGAGCGCACGGCGCGCCTGTTGGGCATTGATCAGGTCAAAGGACAGCTCACGGGAATTCTCGATGGCATCCTGGACGGCCTTTTTGGTGATTTCATGAAACACGACGCGGGTAACGGGTTTGTCCTTGATGAGCTTTTTCTGCTTCATCAATTCATACAGGTGCCAGGAAATGGCCTCACCTTCGCGATCCGGGTCAGTCGCGAGGTACAGGGCGTCGGCTTTTTTGAGGGCACGTGCGATGGCATCGATGTGTTTCTGGTTTTTTTCGATGGATTGATATTTCATCGAGAAGTCGTGGGCAGTGTCGACGGCGCCTTCTTTAGGCAGCAAATCGCGGACATGACCATATGAGGCGAGGACTTCAAAGCCCTTGCCGAGATACTTCTTGATTGTCTTAGCTTTTGCCGGTGATTCGACAATAACGAGGTTGTTACCCATGTTTGTTATCAGGAAAGTGGCTTCCCGAGTATCCCTGTGTTGTTAATTGCCCGTGCAAGGTAAGCTAAATTTTTGCAAAAATGAAGCCTTAAAGGGTTTAAAGTTGCTAATAAGGCAATAAATCGGCGGGATAACAGCAATATTTGCAGCTGAAATCAGTGTAATTGCGAGTAATTTTCTTCAAAAACGAAGTCTTCCATCCATGCATAGGCGGCTTCCTGGCCTGGCTGGTTAAACAGCACCATGAGCACAACCCACTTCACGACATCACTGTCGATTTCTTCGGCTTCAAGTGCCATGACCCGGTCAATGACGAGTTCACGGCTGTGTTGATCCAGCACACCGGCCTGTTCGAGGTGCATGAGCAAGCCGCGGCATTCAACGTTGATGCGCTCAGCTTCTTCGTCTGTATAGATACGGTTGGTGCGGGGGCTATCGAGTTTTTCGGCATCGGACTCTTGCAGCGTCGTGAGACCCTCCAGCCAGTCAAATGCCTTGTTGATTTCACCTTGGCCAAAGCCGGCACGGCTTAACTCGTCTTGCAGAGATGCCTGATCCTGTGGCGGCTCAATATCGTCCGTCATGTAGTTTTCAAACAGGTAGACCAGGACGTCCAGTACATTTTCTTTCATAGTTTCATTCAGGTGCGGCAATACCTTCCACCGGGCAGGGCCGCAATACACCCTTGTATTTCCAATGCTAACAGGATCGCCGAAACGCGCTCTGGCGTCAATCCACTACGCAAAATAAGTGTGTCTATATCGACCGGTTGAAAGTCGATAAATCCCAGCAGTCCTTGTTCTGCAAGGTTTTCAGCCGATTTGGTCAAGTCAGGCATATTTTCCAGATGATTAGCCGAAAAACCAAGAATTGGTGCAAGTTCGGCAATAATATCGGCTGTGTTTTCAACCAGGCAGGCGCCTTCGCGGAGTAATTTATGGCATCCCCGTGCTAATGGATTCTTGATCGAGCCCGGGATGGCAAAGACGTCCCTGCCCTGCTCCCCGGCAAGTCGGGCTGTAATCAACGAGCCACTGCGCATTGCGGCCTCAATGACCAATACCCCGCAGCTCAGGCCGCTGATAATGCGATTGCGGCGTGGAAAATTGGCGGCAAGCGGCTCCATGCCAAGCGGATATTCGCTGATGACAGCGCCCTTTTCACGAATGGCTTCGGCAAGTCCACGGTGGCGTGCAGGATAAGTCCTGTCAGCTCCGCAACCGGTGACTGCAACGGTGGGTGCCGATGCCTGCAGGGCGCCTGCATGTGCAGCTGCATCAATGCCAATGGCCAGGCCACTGGTAATACACAATCCAGCGGTCGACAGTTCACTGGCAAAGGCATGTGCTGTTTCGGTACCAGATATGGTCGGGTTGCGACTGCCGACAATGCCAAGCTGGGGTAATGGCAGTACCTGCGGGTTTCCGATTATATACAGTACTGGCGGCGGGTCGTTGATTTGTTTCAGTAGTTTCGGATAGCGTGGGTCGGTCAGGGTCAGGATGTGGTGGTCGGTCTGGCTGGATAGCCAGTTAAGGTCGGCCTCAATTGCCTGTTCATGTGGATTTCGCAGGGCGTGTTTTAAGCCAGGGTTTGGCAGGTCATCTGCATGGGCGATGATCTGCTCTGCAGATCCATATTCATTTATCAGCTTTTGCGCTGTGACCGAGCCAATTCCGGGCGTATGGAACAACTGCAGCCAGGCAATAAGTTCCTGTTCGTGACGGTGTGAAGAGTTCGGGGTGTGGTCGTCCGCGGACGTGATCGTCATAGTTGGCCTCCTTGCCATGATCATCGGTCGTCATCCTGACAACCGGGAATGAGTGTTTGCTATCTCAGCTCAGGTGGATTACGTACGGCATCCCACAAGTGCATAGAACGCGTGGCCTCCATGACCAGTGCAAAACTGACTTTTTCAAAGGCACGGAATACCATGATCGTGCCCGCACGTTCATCCGGGAGCTTGACCGTATCACCGCGTTCTTCAGTGACGTTATCGAAGACTGTTTCACCGCGGCGGTAGATAGCCAGTACGGTACCGACATCGACCTTGTCGTCCGTGCCGTTGTCGATGACGACAATCTGGTGCTGACCAATTTGCAGGACACCGTCGACAACCGAAATGATCGCAGCTTCAATCTCCGCTTTCGGTGCGTGTGGCATAAAGTGCTCATCGATATCATCTTCAGCAAGTGGCAGCAGGCGATCGCCGGCAACTGATTCACGTTCGGTACTGGTAATCAGGATGGTCGAAGGGTCACCGAATTCTGCGATTGTGCCCTCCCCGACATAGAGTGCCTCTGAGCCGAGCACTTCCGGCTCATCATCATTCAGCGTCGAGTAACGGTAATACTTGCCGCCTGGGCGGAAAATACTGAATTTACTTTTGCCCTCTTCTTTAATGCCACGGACATAGAGACGGTCACCGGCACCACTGACTACATGTTCATCTGCTGTTTGAACCACATAAGCGGAACTTGCAAGCGCCTCATCACTGACAACAAGCGGCTTGGACAGGAACTGTTGGATGGCATCGAGTGGGATTGTAGGAATCGCGCGATCCAGACGACTTGCGCGTATACCAGGTGACAGCTTGACAGTTGGTCGTCCACGCTTGGTGACAGAGATAACCGGATTTCCGTTCTTGTCGTAGGTAAGAACAATCTCATCACCCGGATAAATCAGGTGCGGATTTTTTACGTGCGGGTTAACATGCCACACATCAGGCCAGCGCCACGGGTTTTGCAGGAAGCGCCCGGCTATATCCCAGAGGGTGTCACCTTCAACGACCGTATAACGGTCAGGGTGTGACGGGTTCAGGGTGGGTGCGGCCGAGACGGCGGCACTCATGAAGCACAGTAGCAGGAGCACAAATAATTTTCTGGCTAACATGTGAGTCCCTTTTCTTATTAGCGGATTGTTACAGGCCAATCCGGAGTTTAACCAAATATTTGCCCATGAACCAGTATAGCGCAAGGGCCCTGTAATCCATTATGATCATTATCTTAGCAGCTTAACCTGTGTAAATACTAGAATTTGTTGACGTACATCACATGACGAAATTAAATATTCTTAAATACCCCGATCCACGTCTCAGGACGGTCGCAAAAATGGTTGCCGAGGTGACCGATATCACGCGTGTTCTTATCGACGATATGTTCGAAACCATGTATGCCGCCCCCGGTATTGGTCTCGCCGCGACCCAGGTGGATGTCCATGAAAGGATCATAGTGATTGATATTTCTAAGGAAAATGACGATCCACTGGTCATTATCAACCCTGAGATCGTGAAAAAGGATGGCGTTGAGGTCATGGAGGAAGGCTGTCTGTCGGTGCCTGGTATCTACGAAAAGGTAGAGCGTGCCGAAACGATTCGCCTGCGAGCACAGGATCGAGATGGCAATACCTACGAACTGGATGCCGATGATTTGCTCGCGGTATGCATTCAACATGAGATAGACCACCTGGATGGCAAAGTCTTTGTCGATTACTTGTCACCGCTGAAACAACAGCGGATAACCAAGAAATTACAAAAGAATCAAAAGCTTGAAGCAGGCCACGTTAATCTATAGCGGAGCCGTATCATGCCAGAAACCTTACGCATCATCTTCGCTGGCACGCCTGATTTTGCCGTGCCCAGTCTGCAGGCCTTGCTTGAGGCCGGCCATGACGTGGCGGCGGTCTATACCCAACCAGATCGCCCGGCGGGTCGTGGTCGTAAATTGACCGCCAGCCCGGTCAAACTGTGTGCCGGTCAGTATGGTTTGCCGGTTGAACAGCCACAGAGCCTGAAAGAGGCCGATGCACAGGCGCAATTGGCGAGTTATCAGGCAGATTTGATGGTCGTGGTGGCCTATGGCCAGTTACTTCCCCGTGAGGTACTCGACATGCCGCGATTGGGTTGCATCAACGTGCATGCCTCTTTATTGCCTCGCTGGCGAGGTGCCGCACCGATCCAGCGTGCCATTTTGGCAGGTGATGCTGAAACGGGTGTCACCATTATGCAAATGGCTGAAGGCCTGGACACGGGAGATATGTTGGCCAAGGTTGCAACGCCCATTGACCCAAATGAAACCGCATCAGAACTCCACGATCGCCTCGCATCACTTGGTAATACCGCGCTGCTTGAGGTTTGCGAACAGTTGGCCACTGGGACGGCGACGCCCGAGGTGCAGGATGATGCCCTGAGTAGTTATGCCGCGAAGTTGAAAAAAGACGAAGCGCCGCTGGACTGGAATCGCCAGGCTATCGAATTGCAACGCCAGGTCTGTGCATTTAACCCCTTTCCAGTCGCGACGGTTGAGCTTGATGGTGAGACCTTGCGTATCTGGCGCAGCGAGATCGATTCAGAACGTGGTGAGGGTGTAGCAGGCGCTGTGGTAGCTGCAGACAAGCAGGGCATCAGCGTGCAAACGGGTGCCGGGGTATTGCGCATTACAGAGTTGCAGGCACCCGGTAAGAAGCGCATGTCAGCCGGTGATTTTGCAAATTCACGTCCGGCGTTGCGAGATGGCCAGGTCGGTTTCAGGGCTTCGAACTGATGGGCAAGGCCATCAATGTCAGGACACAGGCTGCACGCTGTATTGCGGCAGTACTGGGTAAGGGAGAGTCACTGACCAATGCGCTCGAGTCTGTGCGAGACAAGGTTAACCCGCGTGATACCGGTCTCCTGTACGAGATGTGTTTTGGCGTGATGCGTCATTATTACCGTCTTGATGCACTCACTGGCAAGCTGCTCAGCAAACGTCTCAAACCCCGGGATCGTGATGTCTATGCCTTGATCCTGGTGGGACTTTACCAACTTAATTATATGCGTGTGCCGAATCATGCGGCACTCAATGAAACCGTTCAGGGGACGCGTGACTTATCCAAGCAATGGGCACGTGGGCTTGTGAATGCTATTCTCAGAAACTATTTAAGAGATAGTGAGCGCTTACTTAACGAGGTGGGTGCGCTGCCACAGGTCGAGCACGAGTTACCTGATTGGTTATCAGCAAGGCTAAAAAAAGCATGGTCCGAGAGCTTCACGACGATCTGCACCACGAGCCAGTCGCACCCGCCGATGAGCCTACGCGTCAACCTTGGTAAGACAGGACGTGATGATTATCTTTGCGAACTTGAGAAGGCCGAGATTGATGCATCGGCCATTGATGGAACTGAGGCGGGTATCCAACTTGAGTCAGCCGTGAATGTTGAGACGTTGCCTGGTTTTGCTGGCGGTGCTGTTTCCGTTCAGGATGCCGCGGCGCAACTGGCCAGCCAGCTACTTGATGCCGATGAGGGTGAACGCGTACTGGATGCCTGTGCAGCACCCGGTGGCAAGACCGCTGCCATTTTGGAGCGGGCAAAAGCACAGGAAAAAAATATTCAGGTGGTCGCTCTCGACAATAATGAGCAACGTCTTGAACGTGTTGATGAGAACCTGCAGCGACTTGGCCTGACTGCAGAGCTGATGTGTGCCGATGCAACCGACCCGGCAAGTTTTGCGGATAGTGAACTGTTTGATCGCATCTTGCTTGATGCACCGTGTAGTGCAACGGGTGTCATTCGGCGTCACCCAGATATCAAGTTGTTACGCCGGGATAGTGATATTGCTTTACTCGTTGCTATCCAGGCGAAGATGCTGGATATCTTGTGGGAACGGCTTAGGCCAGGAGGCAAACTGCTTTACGCGACGTGCTCGATTCTACCGGATGAAAATAGTGATCAAGTCAGTGCATTTCTTAAACGCCATACAGATGCCGAGCAACAAGAATTAGACTTACCGGCAGGAGTCTCGCAGCCACACGGCGGTGTGCAGATCATGCCAGGAGAAAAAGACATGGATGGGTTTTTCTACGCATTACTATCTAAGAGAAGTGATTAGGCTGTGCGTTTGAATTAATCATGTTGCTCTATACTATATAAGGTAACTGTCAGGGGTAGGCAGTAAATAACGATAACAACAAGCTGGACCGCATGGCCATAATTTACCATTCAGGGATCAAACCAACATTGAGACATGTGTTCTTGGTGCTGCTGCTCGTTTCGGTGTCCAGTGTAAATGCGGCGGGCATCGACATAGGTCGAGCAGAAACGAAGTTGGTTGATGGCGTCTATCAACTTGATGCTGATATTTACTATACGCTTAGCGATGAGGTCTTAGAGGCGCTCGAAAATGGTGTGTTGATCACGATGCGGGTGTCAGTGAATGTTGAGCGTGTCCGCGAGTATTTCTGGAATGAAACAGTCGAACAGCAGTTGCAGCACTATCAGCTGCAATATCATGCATTGAGCGGTCAGTACCTGGTGGCGCGCCTCGACAGTACCGAGCAGCAAAGTTACCTTTCGTTAACCTCTGCACTGCGTGCCATGGGTAGCATCCGGAACCTTTCCCTGATCGATAAAAGCGCGGTAAAAGAAGGTGAGACCTACCATGTTCAGTTACATAGTGAACTGGATACGAATGCCCTGCCTGCACCATTACGGCCAATGGCATGGTTAAGCAGTGAATGGCAACTACGGAGTGACTGGGTGACATGTCCGTTACGTTCCTGAAGCGATTCACTGCAGGTCCATTGATGGCAGCTGTGTTGTCATCATTGTTGCTGTTTTCCTTGTACCTGATGAGTGGTGCGACGGAAGACTCAGCAAGTTTTAACCGACAATACGTACTGCTGCTGATCACCAACCTTGTCGGACTGGTTATGTTGCTGGGCATGATTGCAGCAAAGGGCTGGAACCTCTACCGGCGTTACCGCCAGGCAGAACCTGGCTCGCGCTTGACCTCGCGGCTACTGGGGATGTTCGTGCTCATCGCCGTGATACCGGTCAGTATCGTTTACTACTTCTCAGTCGATTTTCTTAACCGCGGCATCGATAGCTGGTTTGATGTACGCATTGAGAAAGCACTTGATGACGCCCTGGAGCTATCGCGTTCATCCCTCGATGCTCGCATGCGAGACCTCTTGCGGAATACTGAAATCCTTGCCGTGGAGATAGCAGCCGATGAATCTGAGGCATCGGCTGTCCTGCGCCTCAATGAACTTCGAGAACGCAGTGGTGCAAATGAGATGACCTTGTTTGATGGCAGTAACATCGTTGCTTCCAGTAGCCGGGCAGATGAAATTGTTATTAACCCAAATCGCCCAGACGAGGCGATCTTTAGTGATATTCGTAACGGACGCCAATATGCAGGCGTGGATACAGTTCCTAATAAGGGTTTACATATCCGCGTTGTGGTACGTGTACCGGTGATACGCTCCGATCTGGGCGTACGGGCTTTACAGGCACTGTACCCGCTTGCCGAGCGCCAGGGTGAACTGGCCAGCTCGGTAGAAGAAGCCTTTTCGAATTACAACGAGATGGTTTATCTACGTGACCCGCTGAAATACAGCTTTACCCTGACCCTGTCGCTGGCACTGTTACTCAGTATTCTCAGCGCAGTGTGGGCAGCCTTTTATACAGCACGCAAACTGGTGGCACCGATATCGGACCTGGCTGAAGGTACGCAGGCTGTTGCCGGGGGCGATTATAGTAAGCGTCTGCCACTCCCGGCAAATGATGAACTCGGTTTCCTGGTGCAGTCATTTAACCAGATGACTCGGCGGATTGAACGAGCGCGTAATGATGCCCAGACCAGCCGTCACCAGGTTGAAGAGCAGCAAGCCTACCAGGCCTGTGTGCTGGAAAACCTGAGTTCAGGGGTACTGACACTGGATGCAAATCATCATCTGCAAACCTATAACGAGGCGGCAAACCAGATCCTTGGCATAGATATGGCCAGCGCAAATGGCCAGGAACTGGATGTGCTTGCCAGCCAACATCCTCGGTTGGCACATTTTGTCGATGTCATTAATGAGCATCGGGGCAGTGAAGACCCCTGGCGTGAAGAGATCGTCCTGTTTGGCACGGGTGGCAGGCAGATCCTGGTTTGTCGAGGCGTACCCATGACCGATGCACTCGAAACATCCAGTGACACGCTGGTGGTTTTCGAGGATGTGACAACCCTGGTGCAGGCGCAGCGAGATGCAGCCTGGGGTGAAGTGGCACGGCGACTGGCACATGAGATAAAAAATCCGTTAACACCGATCCAGCTTTCTGCTGAACGTTTGCGGCATAAATACCTTGATAGTATGGATGAAGGGGATGCCAAGGTGCTGGATCGCTCGACGCATACAATTGTCCAGCAGGTTGAAGCCATGAAAGCCATGGTCAATGCGTTTTCAGAGTATGCACGGGCACCACAATTCAAGCTCGAACCGATAAACCTGAACAACCTTATTGATGAAGTGCTTGAGCTGTACAGGGATGATTCAAGTTATTTAACCCTGACTGTGTCATTGGATCCAGTCATGCCTAGAGTCGAAGCGGATGCCGGACGTTTACGACAGCTTTTACACAATGTCATCAAAAATTCCATCGAGGCGATGGAAGGTGAGACCAAGACACCGGAAGTGAAGATCAGAACCCTGTGTATGCAAGAATCTAACTGTCGATTTGTTGAGCTGTGTATCGAAGATAATGGCCCGGGCTTACCGGCAAATATCCAGACTGAGTTGTTTGAGCCCTATGTCACGAACAAACCCAAAGGGACCGGGCTTGGCCTCGCGGTGGTGAAGAAGATCGTCGAGGAACATGGTGGTATGGTGATAGCCGAAAACAGTGAACACGGTGGTGGTCGAATCGTAATTCGCTTACCCGTTTTGCATAGTGATAGTATGACTGTGGATGAACAAGCATCGTGATTGTTGTTGTCAGGCATTGCACGTTACAATGCTGACAGTTACGAAAACGTTTGGACAGAATATTAACTTGAAGAAAATGTCCTTTTCATGAGCGCACCGCATATTCTCGTAGTCGATGACGAGCCGGATATTCGTAATCTGGTACAGGAGATCCTCGTGGATGAGGGTTATGACGTCAGTGTGGCTGAAGATGCAGCGGCTGCGCGTGAAGCACGTCGTGCGCGCCGTCCTGATCTGACCCTGCTTGATATCTGGATGCCGGATGTTGATGGCATATCCCTACTAAAAGAATGGCAGGAACAGGGGGCACTCACTGCACCGGTTATCATGATGTCCGGTCATGGCACGGTCGAAACCGCGGTTGAAGCGACTCGCCTTGGTGCCTATGACTTCATTGAAAAGCCCCTGTCGTTGGCCAAGTTGTTACTGACAATTGAACGCGCCCTTGAGGCTGACAAGTTACAACGTGAAAACGTTAACCTGAAAGATCATCTGCTGACAGCGATCGAACCGATGGGGAAAAGTGTGCTCATGCAGCAATTGCGTGAGCAAATCCAGCGTATTGCACAACATGATACCTGGATACTGATTAGTGGTGAGTCGGGCAGTGGTAAGCACCTCTGTACGCGTTACCTGCATGCTAATAGCTCCCGCAAAAACGGCCCATTTGTTGAGGTCGGCGTAGCCTCCATGAATAGTGAGCAATCTGCGACAGAGTTATTCGGCAGTGAAGAGGATGGCAAGATTCATTATGGCCGGCTGGAACAGGCAAATGCGGGCGTGTTGTACCTGGATGATATCGCCGATATGGATCTGGCGACCCAGGGGAAACTGGTTAGTGCATTGGAGTCGGGTTCCTTCCTGCGCGTCGGTGGGCGTGATCCTGTGACGATAGATGTGCGAATTATCGCCGCAACCCGACATGATCTGCAGCAGCGCGTTAACGATGGCCATTTCCGTGATGATCTGTTCTACCAGCTCAATGTTGTGCCATTGGCGATTCCCCCGCTACGTGAACACAGTGAGGATATATCCGAGTTACTGAATTATTTTGTTGATCAATATGTCACCCACGATCACCTGACTTACCGTGGATTCAGTGTTGCCGCACAAAACCTGCTGCGCAATTATAGCTGGCCGGGCAATATCCGTGAGCTGCAGAACCTGGTGCAACGTGTACTGATTACAGGTGGTGGTGACAGTGTTGAGCTGGATGAGGTCGAGCCTATGCTTGCGCCGTCAAAAGGTCAGCCTGATAGCGCAGGTCCGGATATACCGGCTGTGTTTGATATGCCACTGCGCGAGGCACGCGAGGCATTTGAAAAGGCCTATCTTGAGCACCGTCTGCAGGAGGCGGGTGGCAGTGTCGGCAAGGTTGCGAAGTTGGCAGAAATGGAGCGTACACACTTGTATCGTAAACTGCGCGCATTGGGCATCGATCCCAAAAAAGCAGCAAGTGGGGATAACGGGCAGTCATGAAGATAATTATTCTTGGAGCCGGACAAGTTGGCAGCTCGGTTGCGAATAATCTTGCCAGTGAGGCGAACGACATTACGATTGTCGATACCGATGTACAGAAACTCGAAGAACTGCAGGACAAGCTAGACCTGAGAACGGTGGCGGGACATGCCTCGCACCCGGAAGTCTTGTCCCGCGCTGGTGCCGAAGATGCCGATATGATCATTGCTGTCACCAACAGTGATGAGACCAACATGGTTGCCTGCCAGGTGGCTTATACCCTTTTTCATACCCCGACCAAGATCGCTCGTGTACGTGCGGTTGAATACCTGTCTGAAGACCGGTTGTTTGCCCAGGAGGCATTACCAATCGATGTATTGATCAGCCCGGAGCAATTGGTCAAGGATTACATCCAGCGTTTGATTCAACACCCGGGTGCCTTGCAGGTACTGGATTTTGCCGAAGGCCGCGTTTCTTTGGTGGCGGTAAAGGCCTACTACGGTGGGCCGTTGGTAGGTCATGAATTACGTGACTTGCGTAAGCATATGCCCAAGGTTGATACGCGTGTGGCGGCTATCTTCCGGCGTGGGCGGGCAATTATTCCTGAAGGTACCACGGTTATCGAAGCAGATGATGAGGTGTTCTTTATCGCGGCGAACAAGAATATTCGTGCCGTGATGAGTGAGTTACGAAAACTCGATAAGCCGTGTAAGCGCATCATGCTTGCAGGTGGAGGCAATATCGGGCGCCGGCTTGCCAAGTCACTGGAATCGAAATACCAGGTCAAGATCATCGAACATAATCTGCAGGCATCAAAATCCCTTTCCGAGGAGTTGGAAAAGTCGATTGTTTTATACGGTGATGCGGCAGATGAAGAATTATTATTGGAAGAGAATATCGAAAACTGTGATGTGTTCTGTGCCCTGACCAACGACGATGAAGCAAATATCCTGTCAGCGATGCTGGCCAAGCGTATGGGTGCGCGCAAGGTGATGGCATTGATTAACCGTGCTGCCTATGTTGATCTTGTGCAAAGCGGCATTATCGATATTGCGATCTCACCACAGCAGGCCACGATTGGTAGCTTGCTTGCACATATACGTCGTGGTGATGTTGCGGTTGTGCATTCATTGCGACGTGGTGCGGCCGAAGCCATCGAGGCGATCGCCCATGGAGATAATAAGACATCGAAGGTCGTTGGTCGCATGATCGAGGAAATTAAACTTCCACCCGGTACGACGATTGGCGCAATCGTACGAGGTGATGAAGTGATCATCGCGCACCATGATTCTGTAATTGAAGAAGACGATCACGTCATCTTGTTCCTGGTCGACAAGAACCGTATTGTTGATGTTGAACGTTTGTTCCAGGTCGGGATTAATTTCATCTGACCACGATGCAGCCGATTGCCATACAACGAATCCTGGGTATATTGCTGATGCTGTTCAGCATCACGATGCTGCCACCCGTCCTTGTTTCATTTATTTATGACGATGGTGCGCGGATGCCATTCCTGCAAGGTTTCTTGCTGACCCTGTTTACCGGTTTCTTCTGCTGGTTGCCAGTTTATCGTGCTAAAAGGGAATTACGTCTGCGTGATGGTTTTCTTGTCGTGGTGTTGTTCTGGACAGTACTGGGGTTGTTTGGTGCCCTGCCCCTTGTCCTCTATGATGAGCTTGGCTTGTCGTTTACAGACGCGGCGTTTGAATCATTATCTGGTTTAACAACGACGGGTGCCACGGTCATCACCGGCCTAGACCAACTGCCACATTCGATCTTGTATTACCGACAACAATTACAATGGTTGGGTGGCATGGGGATCATCGTGCTTGCCGTTGCTGTGTTACCGATGCTCGGTATTGGTGGTATGCAGTTATACCGTGCAGAAACACCTGGTCCGATGAAGGATTCAAAGCTGACGCCGCGCATCACCGAAACCGCGAAGGCACTTTGGTATATCTACCTTGGTTTGACCATCATGTGTGCGCTGGGGTACTGGTTTGCAGGTATGAGCGGTTTTGATGCGATTGCACACAGCTTTTCAACCGTCGCCATTGGTGGGTTTTCTACGCATGATGCCAGCATGGGCTATTTTAATAGTGGCCTGATTGAAACAGTCGCTATCGTATTCATGATCTTGGCGGGAATGAACTTTGCAATTCACTTTATTGCATGGCGTAATTTCAGTATACGTCCATACCTTGCTGATAGTGAGGCACGTTTTTATTTATTGCTGTTGATGGGCGTTGCCCTGATGACTTCAGCTTATCTTTTTGCCACTGGAAGTTTTGATGATGCCGGCTCGGCATTGCATCATGGTGTTTTCCAAACGGTATCAATCGCCACGACAACAGGTTTTACCACTACAGGTTATGCATCCTGGCCAGGAATGTTGCCAGTACTATTACTGTTTATGAGTTTTGTCGGCGGTTGTGCAGGTTCAACAGGTGGCGGCATGAAAGTCATCCGCTTTTTGCTGTTGTTAAAACAGGGTATGCGAGAGATTACGAAGCTCGTGCACCCAAGTGCACAGATCCCGGTCAAGATTGGTAACAAGGCAATGCCTGATCGAATTATTAACTCTGTCTGGGGTTTCTTTTCTGCCTACGTTGCTGTGTTTGTATTTATCATGCTGGTGCTAATGGGAACAGGTATGGATCAGGTTACAGCCTTTTCTGCTGTGGCAGCCTGTATGAACAACCTTGGTCCTGGCCTGGGTGATGTTGCAGCGCATTACGGCGACATTAACGATGTTGCCAAATGGATGTTGTGCTTTGCTATGCTGCTTGGACGACTTGAGATCTTTACCTTGTTGGTACTGTTAACGCCGACATTCTGGCGTCGCTAATCGAGGATAGCGATGGAAGACCTACAGTCGAAGTGGGACTCACGTTACCGCGATAATCATGATGCCCCCCTGCCCTGCCATGTCCTGCGTGAGCATGGCCACTTGCTACCGGCTTCGGGTAAGGCGTTGGATCTTGCTTGTGGAATGGGCGGTAATGCCCTGTTTTTGGCTAGTCATGGTCTATCCACGACAGCATGGGATCTATCGCCAGTTGGCATCGCAAAATTACGTGAGCATGCATCACGACAATCTCTTTCAATTGATGCACACACACGAGACGTGACTGCTGAGCCCTTCGAGGTGAATGGTTTTGATGTCATTGTTGTCAGTTACTTTCTTGATCGTGAGCTGTTTCCTTCCCTGCTCACAGCCCTAAAACCCAATGGGTTGCTCTTTTACGAGACATTTGTTCAGGACAAGCCTGAAGGCATTGGCCCATCGAACCCTGAGTACCTGCTTGAGCAAAATGAATTGCTGCAGCGTTGTCAGTCACTGGTTATTCGTAGTTACCGGGAAGAAGGGCAAGTGGGAGATATGGCCGCGGGCGTGAGGAATGTGGCGATGGTGGTTGGGCAAAAATTGGATTGATGATCTATGAATGATGATTGTTGATTGAGTAGGGCATCAGCTATAAAGCTTGAGTATGTGACGAAATGCGCTGTTTACAGCGTGTTACAGAATCAAATGCTGCATTTTAATCATCATTCATCATTCATCAGTCCGCATTCATCAATGTCACTTGAATAGTCCGTTTCCAGGATCTTGATCGCCCTCTCCGCATCATCGGCGGCCACTTGCAGCTTGATACCGCCAACCGCAATGCTATAGAGCCAGTCGGTCTGCACGAGATGCTCATCGGCAAGCCATGCCTTGATACCCTCTGCCTCAAGCCGTCCCATGGCAATATGAGCCTCTGGCATACCATCATAGCGGGCAATAATTACACTATTAGCATTCATTTATCCCTTTATAATCATATAAAAGCAATTACTCATAATAAATATCCATTATAATTAAATATACATAAATATTTATTTATTATGTCATATTGTATTGAAAGTGGATAATTTAACCCCATATATACAGATATTATTTATATTGTGGTTATAAGTATTCATAAAATAGGGGTTATTATTTCTTTATCCCTATCCTGTTAGGCCAGCCGTATGGTTACGTATGACGCATTGACGTGAACGTGACCATGCAGCGTATACTGGCTGTAATACGAAGAATAATACATCAAGGAGGTTCATATGTTTGATTTTGGAACGTCGGGAAGCCTGGTCATCGCAATTGTTATATTCGCAGTGGTCATGCTATGGCTGGGTGCCGTGGTGGTTGGCCAGGGTATGGAATATACGATTGAGCGATTCGGCAAGTACACAAAGACCCTCAGACCGGGTTTGCACATCATTATCCCGGTCATGGACAGGGTGGGTAACAAGGTCAATATGATGGAGCGTGTCCTGGATGTGCCATCTCAAGAGGTGATTACCAAGGATAATGCCATGGTCACGGTTGATGGTGTTGTCTTCTCCCAGGTATTGGATGCTGCGAAGGCTTCCTACGAGGTGAACTACCTCGAGAATGCAATTCTCAACCTGACGATGACCAATATTCGTACCGTCATGGGTTCGATGGACCTTGATGAACTGCTCTCGCAACGCGATAGCATTAACGCGCAGTTGCTTGATGTCGTCGATGATGCGACGACACCGTGGGGGGTGAAAGTCACCCGTATCGAGATCAAGGACATCTCGCCGCCACGTGATCTGGTCGAGTCCATGGCACGTCAGATGAAGGCGGAACGTGACAAGCGTGCCAATATTCTCGAGGCAGAAGGTTTCCGCCAGGCAGAAATTCTCAAGGCTGAGGGTGAAAAGCAGGCCGTTATCCTTTCCGCTGAAGGCGATAAAGAAGCTGCATTCCGTGAAGCGGAGGCACGTGAGCGCCAGGCAGAAGCAGAAGCCAAGGCTACCATGATGGTGTCCCAGGCGATTGCCAAGGGTGACGTGCAGGCAATCAACTACTTTGTCGCGAACAAGTACATGGAAGCACTGACAGCAATCGGTACGGCAGAAAACGAGAAGGTCCTGTTCCTGCCACTGGAGGCATCGAACATGATGGGAGCTATCGGCGGCATTGGTGAGATTGCCAAGCAGGCCTTTAACAAACAGGGTTAATCATGGATATATTAATGGAGCTTAATAGCTGGCACTGGGGCATCATCGCGGTGATCTTGATCGTGCTGGAAATGTTTGCCCCAGGCGCCTTCCTTGTCTGGATGGGGGTTGCCGCAGCAGTCGTGAGTATAAGCATGGCGATTGTCCCTTCGATGGGATGGGAGGTGCAGTTCCTGATTTTTGCCGTCGTTTCCATCGCCAGTATCTTTGGTTGGCGTATGTATTCGGCAAAGCACCCAACTATCACCGATCAGCCAAAACTGAACCAGCGCGGTGAGCAATACGTCGATCGCGTGTTCACACTGGATGAGCCTGTCGTCAATGGACAAGGCAAAATAAAGGTCGATGATTCGACATGGAAGATTGAGGGTGAAGACTGTGAAGCAGGAACCCGGGTAAAAGTCATCGGGGTAGACGGTGTCGTACTCAAGGTTGATAAGGTTTAGCACCCGAGTTCGATGAAAAAGGCCGGGTTTCCCGGCCTTTTTTTATGCCTGTAACAGGGTTTTCGGCAGTTAAATCAAGGCTGTGCTACACTTTGCGGCCGTTTGACACCCTATATATAGAGTTATGGCCGTAGACACGACAAATTTTGACCGCCTCAAGGCAGCACTCGCTGAGCGTATCCTTATTCTTGATGGCGCCATGGGTAGCCTGATCCAGACTTACAAGCTGGACGAAGCGGGTTATCGCGGTGAGCGTTTTGCCGACTGGCACTGCGATGTGAAGGGAAATAATGATCTACTCGTGCTGACTCAGCCACAGATCATTAATGACATCCATAAGGCCTATCTTGAGGCCGGTGCTGACATCGTCGAGACGAATACCTTCAATGCGACATCGATCTCGATGGCAGACTACGAGATGGAAGAGCTTGTCTACGAAATTAACCGTGAGGCGGCAGCAATTGCACGAGCAGCCTGTGACGAGTTTGAAACAGCTGACAGACCCAGGTTTGTCGCAGGTGTTCTTGGCCCGACCAACCGCACCTGCAGTATCTCACCCGATGTAAATAACCCGGGTTTTCGCAATATTACCTTCGACCAGTTGAAGACCGCCTATACAGAAGCCATGCGCGGACTTGTTGATGGCGGCTCAGATATTATCCTGGTCGAGACGGTTTTCGATACCCTCAATGCAAAGGCCGCGCTGTTTGCCATTGAAGAATATTTTGATGAGCACAACATCAAATTACCGGTCATGATCTCGGGAACAATTACCGATGCCTCGGGGCGCACCTTGTCAGGACAGACGGCGGAAGCCTTCTGGAACTCATTGCGCCATGTAGAGCCAATCAGTTTTGGTTTTAACTGTGCCCTCGGTGCAAAAGAGTTGCGTCAGTATGTTGAAGAGATTGCAGGTATTGCCAATTGTCATATCAACACACATCCGAATGCCGGCCTGCCAAATGAATTTGGTGAGTATGATGAAACCCCGGCGGAGATGGCTGCCGAGATCGAAGAGTGGGCAAAGAGCGGTTACCTGAATATTATCGGCGGCTGCTGTGGAACAACGCCTGCCCACATCAAGGCGATTGCCGAGGCCGTTGCCACGTATCCACCGCGTCAACCGAAGCAGCATGATTTCACGACGCGCCTGAGTGGCCTCGAGCCTTGTAACATCACCAAGGATTCATTGTTTGTGAATGTTGGTGAACGTACCAACGTCACCGGCTCAGCAAAATTCAAACGCCTGATCCTTGAAGAACAGTATGATGAAGCTCTCGATGTTGCACGTGAGCAAGTTGAGAACGGTGCCCAGGTGGTCGATGTCAACATGGACGAAGGCATGCTTGATGGTGAGCACGCCATGGTGACCTTCCTGAATCTTATAGCCAGTGAACCGGATATCTCGCGTGTGCCGGTCATGATTGATTCATCGAAATGGCCGATCATTGAAGAAGGCCTGAAATGCATCCAGGGTAAGGGTGTTGTGAACTCGATCTCGATGAAAGAGGGCGAAGAGAACTTCATCGAGCAGGCGAAATTGTGTCGACGTTACGGCGCAGCCATTATCGTCATGGCCTTTGATGAAGAAGGGCAAGCCGATACGCAAGCGCGCAAGGTCGAGATCTGTACTCGCGCCTATAAGATACTCACTGAACAGGTCGGCTTCCCGCCCGAAGATATTATATTTGATCCAAATATCTTTGCGGTCGCAACGGGTATCGAAGAACACAATAACTACGGTCTCGATTTTATCGAAGCAACACGCGATATCAAGAATACCTTGCCACATGCCATGGTGAGCGGTGGCGTTTCGAATGTATCATTTTCATTCCGTGGCAATAACCCGGTACGTGAAGCGATTCATGCCGCATTTCTGTATCACGCTATCAAGGCAGGTATGGACATGGGTATCGTCAATGCAGGCCAGCTTGCCGTCTATGATGATTTGCCGGACGAACTCCGTGAGTGCGTTGAAGATGTTGTATTGAACCGTCGCGATGATGCAACCGAGCGTCTGTTAGAAATTGCCGACAAATATCGTGGTGATGGCAGTACAGGCAAGAAAGAAGAAGACCTCGAGTGGCGTAACCTGCCGGTTGGCAAACGTATTGAGCATGCGATGGTCAAAGGCGTCGACACCTACATCATAGATGACACTGAGGAAGCACGTCAGCAATTCGCCCGGCCGATCCAGGTGATTGAAGGTCCACTTATGGACGGCATGAATGTCGTTGGTGACCTGTTTGGTGATGGCAAGATGTTCCTGCCGCAAGTGGTGAAGTCAGCACGCGTGATGAAAAAGGCTGTCGCACACCTGGTACCGTTTATCGAAGCCGAGAAGTCAGAGGGTGCACAAAGCAATGGCAAGATCCTGATGGCGACCGTCAAGGGTGATGTGCATGATATCGGTAAAAATATCGTAGGCGTCGTATTGCAGTGTAATAACTTCGAGGTCATTGACCTTGGTGTAATGGTACCGGCAAACAAGATTATTGAGACGGCGAAAGAACAGGGTGTCGACATCATTGGTCTGAGTGGTTTGATTACGCCTTCACTTGATGAAATGGTACACATGGCAAAAGAAATGCAGCGTGGTGGTTTCGATATTCCGCTCATGATCGGTGGTGCAACAACTTCAAAGGCGCATACGGCGGTCAAGATCGAACAAAATTATGATCATCCGACTGTATGGGTGAAAGATGCATCACGTGCAGTCGGTGTGGCACAGAATCTGATCAGTGAAGAGTTGAAAGAGGGTTTCGTCACGCAGTTGCGTGATGAGTACGAGACCGTGCGTGTCAACCATGCCGGGCGTCGTGCGAAAATAAAGTGGCTGGATCTTGAAACTGCGCGAGCCAACCGTGCGGCCATTGATTGGGATGATTTCACACCGGCCGAGCCGACATTTACTGGTTTGAAGAGCTTTGATGATTATTCACTTGCTGAATTGCGCGACTACATTGATTGGACACCATTCTTCCATACCTGGGAATTGAAAGGACGTTATCCAAAGATTTTCGATGATGCTGAAAAGGGCAGTGAGGCAAAGAAACTGTTCGATGATGCACAGGCCATGCTCGATACAATTATCAATGAACAGTGGCTCAAGGCACGTGCAGTGATCGGTTTGTTCCCGGCGAATGCCGTCGGCGATGACATCGAGGTCTATACCGACAGCTCGCGTAGCGAAGTAAAAACTGTTCTGCATAACCTGCGTCAGCAGCAGGAGAAGCCGCCTGGTAAACCGAACTTATGCCTTACAGATTTCATCGCACCTAAGGACATTGGCAAAGCAGATTACATTGGTGGTTTTGCTGTGACGGCAGGGATTGGTATTGATAAGAAGGTCGCAGAATTTGAGGCCGACCATGATGATTACAATTCGATTATGCTCAAGGCACTAGCCGACAGGTTGGCAGAGGCCTTTGCAGAACGTATGCATCAACGAGTACGCAAGGAGTTTTGGGGTTACGCCGCTGATGAGTCGTTATCGAACGAAGAGCTTATCAAGGAGACCTACAAGGGTATACGACCTGCAGCAGGTTACCCGGCCAGCCCGGATCATACCGAGAAGGATTTATTGTGGGACTTACTGGATGCCGAAAAAACTGCAGGTATTACATTGACAGAATCAAAGGCGATGGTGCCGACTGCTGCGGTGAGTGGAATTTACTATGCACACCCCGAAGCGAGTTACTTCGCGGTAAGCAAGATCAACCGTGAGCAGGTTGAAGAGTATGCAAAACGTAAAGGTATGAATATCGCCGAGGCCGAGCGCTGGTTATCCCCAAACCTTGGATATGATACGTAAGTGAATGTGATCGGCTTTTTGCAGAATGCGTTACCACAAAGTAATCCATCATAATGTCGTGTTCCTTTGTGTACGTAGTGATGAACGGGTTTTAACTAATTAAATGGTGCACCATTATGTTTCATCGATTGGGTTTAATTTTAGTACTTATCTCCTCTTTGCTAACAAGCTTGTATGCCAGTGCAAGTGATGACATCACCGTTTACAAGAGCCCAACCTGTGGTTGTTGTAATAAGTGGATCAGTCATCTTGAGAAGAATGGTTTCAAGGTGAAGCCTGTCGATGTACAGGATGTGATCCCTTACAAGATCAAGTACGGTCTCACACCTCAGCTTGCTTCATGTCATACCGCGGTCATTGACGGCTATACGATCGAGGGACATGTGCCGGCGAAAGATATTCGTAGATTGTTAAAGGAAAAGCCTGACCTGGTTGGTTTATCAGTGCCAAAAATGCCGGTCGGTACGCCGGGCATGGAACAAGGTAATCGCAAGGATCCTTATAAGGTGATAGGTTGGGACAAGCAGGGCAAGGAATCAGTCTTTACGGATTACAAAAACTATTAGAAATTATCTCAAGCCTACTGCGCTTACTGATACTGCGTTAAAAAATGAATTTAATCTGCTCATTTACCAGTCTGTAAACTCCGCGATTAAATTCACTTTTTACCTTGTCTCAGCTTCGCTCATGACGGCTTGATCGGTTCGGTGTAGCTTAGCTACGTCGACACCTAAGTAAATATCTTTGCGCCTTCGCGTTTCAAATGGCTCATATTCGAAGGGCTGTTTATATTGTAAACCCTGCCAGAAAAACTTTTATTGTTTACGTAGTATCAGCAAACGCAATAGTTATTAATTGACGCTAGGAATTTTCGGCGATAAAGTTTTCAATTATCTGTGCCGGGATTGCCCCGGCATCGGCGACGGTCAGTTTTCCATCCGTGTTATAGATGAAAAAAGTCGGTGTACCAATCCACTGGTTGCCGGTCAGGTCATAGTACATGCCGGCGACATCTTCGAGCGAGCCGATCAAGTTCGGAAAGTTAAGTTTGTGTTCGTTAATAAACCCCTGCGCAGCATCCTTGTTGGCCATGCCATCAGTCGTGATGCCGAGAACATTGATGTTGCCATCTTTATTTCGTGCCTGCAGGTCAACGTATTGATGCGCTTCCTTGTTACAGATGTGGCAATCGGAAGCCCAGAACATGACAACCAGCCATTTTCCATTACCCGTGTAATCACTGATCTTGGCAGCTTTACCATTTAAATCGGTCAGTGGGCTAGCTGAAACGGCACTACTGAAGAGCAGCAGCATTGCTGTCACCAGGGTCATTAAAGCGTGTATTGTTCTAGCAGTCATTTCAGCCTCATCATCATATAGTTGGGTCACTGGTATTTGAGACAATAATACATTAACGTGGTTCCATAATAAGTATAGCTATCAATAATTTGTTCAGTCAGGGGAGGACGCGTGCACGTCGATCGGGGGATGTTCAAAACGGGCGATATCAGGCCTGATAATTACCGCCTGTATGTGGCGCTTAACTACCTGTGTTATCTCGGCGGTGGTGCGCATACCCTGTTTATTCCGCTGTTCTTTTGGCTAGATGTCCCTGAACTTGCGATCTTCAATATTTTTAGCGCAGTTCTCTGGCTGCTTGGCTATTACCTGAATCGTGCCGCTCACCACCGTGAAGCCATTATTATCGTTGCTGTTGAAGGTATCGTGCATGCGGCGATGGCGACGTTTTACCTCGGTTGGGACAGTGGTTTTCATTACTACTTCCTGCCCGTTATCTTGTTTATTTTTATTAACCATCGGCAATCGATCCAGGTCATTATTCTCGAGGCGATGCTGATATTTTTGGGTTATATCGGTCTCTACCTGTATACGCACCAGGCCGAATATTCTGTTTCTAACCCTTTATATGTGTTGGATGGTTTACGTTATATGAACATCGCCGTGAATTTCGCCGCGTTGGGTATTTTGGGGTATTTTTTTCGGGTAGGTTCAATACAGGCCGAACGTAAAATGGAATTGCTCGCGACAACGGATACGCTGACGCAGTTATTTAATCGTCGTAAGATGCTCGAGATGATTGAGCAGGAAATAATTCGTTTTCAGCGCGATAGTAAGACATTCCTGATTGTTATCACGGATATTGATCACTTTAAGAATTTTAATGATACCTACGGCCATGATTGCGGTGATTACGTTTTGCAACAGGTCTCAAAGCTCATGAAGGAGTATTTGCGTAAGCAGGACGTGGTTGCGCGATGGGGGGGAGAAGAATTCCTGATTATGTTGCCGGACACGGATATGGGTGGCGGCCTCCAGGCAGTAGAAAAATTGCGTGAAACCATCGCAAACACCCACTATGAATATAAGGGAAATGAGTTTTCTGTCACCATGACTTTCGGGGTGACTGCGTATGATGGCAGCTGCGATGTGGACACCTGTATAAAACATGCCGATGAAGTCCTGTATGCCGGTAAACGCGGAGGACGGAACCGGGTTGTCTCGACACAATCCGCCAACAATATTGAATATTAGGTTTCGCTAATATATAATTCCTGGCCCTTTAGCAGATGCGGGCAACCGTCATGACTGTTGAGCTGTTTGAAGAATATGCGCTGATTATTGGTATCGGCGGACTTATCCTCTACATGCTGTATATCATTTACCGTATCGGTGAGTCATCCAATGCCGGTCGCTATGGCTTTATGGTGTTGTTCGCTGCCCTCGGACTTGGCTTTGTTGGTGTTATTCTAAAATTTATCCTGATTGAGTCCATGGCCATTTGATATGCCATTTACGCCGGTTTATCACTTCATCCGCGATTTTCCCGAACAGAGTGAGTTGAATACGGTCATCAAGCAGCAATTCTTGTCACACGTCGATCACGAAGACACAGTCAAAACACATTATTTTTCAGGCAGGTATGAGAATATCTACCTCAGCCTGGAGCAAGTCCCAGCGCTCCGACCTATCATTAAACAAGCCAAGCAATGTGCTGCAGAGATTCTCGGTGTATCAGATCCGCTACAAGTCGGTTTCTGGTTTAATCTGATGGCGCCGGGTGAGACCACGACGCTGCATACCCACGATGATGATGATGAGCTGCTTTCAGCCGTGTATTACATCGATGTGCCAGAAAAGAGTGGTGACCTGGTATTACACCTGGATAATCAAAGGATACGCATTACACCAGAAGAGGCCCGTTTTGTGTTTTTTTACCCCGATGTGCCGCATGAGGTTGAAGTAAATAGTACGAAATACAACAGGTTATCTATAGGCATGAATTTTGGAGTGAATCAATCTTAAAGAAAAAACATAGTACTCCGATACCCTATTAGTACTACTATATTAGACTAAATCGTTCTCACCAAGGCAGCCTATGCAGTCAATACCTGGAAACGCAAACGTAGACATCGCCAAGATGTTAGTCGAGTTGCGTGATGGTTTTATCGCCGATTTGCCTGCACGTCTTGAGGAGGTCGAAGATATTATCCTCGCAATGAGGAAAACGACGAGCTTTACGGAAGACTACGAGTCACTTTACCGGCATATTCATAGTATTAAGGGGACGGCTGGCACGCATGGGCTGCACATCATTTCGACGGTTTGTCATGCCTTTGAAGATTTGATTATTGAAGTAGATGGTGACCAGAGCGTGCTTACCGACAAGCATGTTACAAACTGGTTAACCTATATCGATTTACTCAGGACAACGCTTGACCTCATTAAAGCAGGTGCCCAAACATTTCCTGAGATAGAGGAAGCATTAGATTCTCTCAGGGGGAAAGGCAGTGATTTCGAATTTCGTGGTCTGATGGTCATGAGCAGCGAGCTGCATCGCAAGTTGTGTCTCAATGCCTTTGAGGATTTTCCCGTGAAATTCAGTTATACCTCCAGTGGTTATGAAGCCCTGGGTTTATTGATTAAAGAGCCCTATGATTTATTGATCACCAATATGGAAGTATCGGATTTGCAGGGTTTGCCACTGATAAGCGCCCTGCGAATCAGTAAGAACAGGAATAGCAAAATACCATCGGTGTTATTAACGTCGGGAAGAACCGATCATTACAATAAAAAAATCGAGCCAGACTACATCATCAAGAAAGATGAGCACTTGATGGAGAAATTGAATAACGCAGCAAATGAGATCGTGTCTCAGCTGAGGCAAACCCACGTTGATGACTAAGCCTGTCACGACTATTATCAAGAAAGGAACTTAACGTAAGGCCTTGTCTATGGCACAGGGAACATTTCAGGTAATTTTCAGTGGCGCAATCGTCGAACACGCCGATCCAGAAATGGTGAAAGCCAATGTTGGGCGCGTCTTCAGTCTTGATGCAGATAAGGTCGAGAAGCTCTTTTGCGGGCGTCAGCTGGTTTTAAAAAAAGACATCGATCAATCAACGGCTGAACGTTATAAATTGACCATGCAGCGTGCCGGTGCATTGTGTGAGATTGAAGATACTGCGGTTGCGGCCGACCAGGAAAAACCAGGTACCCCCGAACAAACTGCCGAAATCACACCTGCGGCGAGTGAAGGCGAAACCGGTTTTTCTGTTGCCCCTGCCGGTATTACATTGATCGAGTCGGAACCTGTACCTGATGCCGATATTGATACCGGCGACATGGATATGGCCGAGGCAGGGATTACGCTTGCTGAGCCAGAGGAATTCGTCGAAGCAGAATTTGATCTATCCGCCATGACGATGGATGCACCGGGTGAACAACTCGTTGAACCTGAGTCAGTACCCGATGCAGATATTGATACCGGCGACATGGATATGGCCGAGGCAGGGATTACGCTTGCTGAGCCGGAAGAATTCGTCGAGGCCGACTTTGACTTATCAGGCATGACGATGGATGAAGTGGGTGAGAAACTGGTTGAGCATGAACGGGTACCCGATGCAGACATAGACACCAGCGAGCTGAGCCTATCAGGTGACTAAATATCTAAGCGTCGTTGCTTGATGGTGGATCGATACGATCCAGCTTGCAGGCAATTTCGTATTTACCGGAATCAAGTTCATCACAGCGAATAACATTCCCCGATCCACTTAGGGCCGGTATGGTGCGGTTACGCCCGCGTTCCAGTCGAACAGCGATCGGTGAACCAATTTCCAGAGCGCGTGTAGAATTGAAAAAAACGCCGGTCGCCGAAAAATTAATTAAGACACCGACAGACCAGCGCTGTTGATCGTTTTCGCGGTGCATCAGCGGGCACTGGGCATCAATGCGTGGGAACACGCGGTTATTCGTTTCATCTTGCGGGTTTTGTTGTTCTGTCATGCTGTTGACTACACTGTTTCCATCTCGATTTCATAGCCGCCAAATTTACGGATATTCAGGACACCCTTGTCGAAGATCAGGTACTGGCCCTTCACACCCATCAGTGTAGCGCTGATTTCAGGGGTTTTGTCAAAATTCATCGAACTGACTTTGGCAGGGTATTCACTAACCGGGTAGTCAATCGTTGCTGCAGTTGTATCATCAAGCTCAATGATGGCGTCAGTGCCAAATTGCTCACGCAGTACAGCAAGTTCATCAGCCGTAGCAGCCAATAGCTCATCACGTTTTGCTTTCAGATCAACGTAGTCGGGTGTTCCTTTCAGCATGCGACGCCAGTCAGTTCGATCACTGACGTGTTTCTTTAACGCGACTTCGACCAGACCAGACAAGCGTCGGTGTTTGACCTTGAGAATGGCCAGTGCCTGGCTTGCACCTTGATCAATCCAGCGAGTTGGCACCTGGTTTTGACGTGTTATGCCAACTTTTATGCCTGAAGAGTTGGCGAGGTAGACATAGTGCGCCTGCATGCAGTGCTCCTCACCCCATTCAGGTTGCCTGCAAGTACCTTCATCATAATGACATGTTTCGGGTTTCATAATGCATAAGTCACAGGAAGCAAGAGACTGAGAGCAGGGATAACAATGTCCCTGGCTATAGCTTTTGTTGGTCTTGCGGCCGCATGCAACGCAATGTATCTGTCCGGTTGCTCGTAAGGTGATGCTATGGCCAATATATTGGTTTAGAGGCTCAAGGTGTCCATCCAGTGGAAGTTGGTATTCGACTGGTGATCCCAGCGTGGCGTGCATTTTGCGTAGGTGACCGGCTAATTTCATTCGTGCTGCAGCTCAATATGATGGTGTTATTGGGTATGTTATTGGCGATAAGTGACAATGACATTGTTTTTTTTGCCGTTAATTATACATGGCAGCAGACTGATTCAGGAAAAAACTCTTTTGAGAGGGTTAATCATATAAAACAACACAAATAGTAATAAAATTGCTTGCATCTCAATATAGTAATGCCTTATATTACTTGTAGTTATATATAAAATATGAAGCTATTTATAATAGTTCATTGTAAGCGAAACAGATGTTTAACAAGCAGATTGATGCCCGATTTATTCGTGACCACCTGTGTGAGAAGGGGGTCTCGTTTGAGTTTATTGCATATGAGCAGGCACCGACGCCAACGCTGGAGCGTATGGCGCAGAAGTTGTTTATTCCCCCCCAGCAGTTTGCCCGTGCAATTCTCCTGCGTAGCGGCAAGAGTTATGCCCTGGCGGTGCTTTCAGTCACCGATCATATAGATTTCGCGGCGATCAGACAGGTATCAGGTATTGAATACGAAATGGCCTGGCCGGAGGATTGCCAGTCAGTGTTCCCGTCGATGCCGGCGCAATACATCCCGCCGCTGACCAGCTTGTTTGAAATGGATTGTTTTGTTGATTCTGGGCTGATGAATCATTCGGATATTTATATAACGGATGGTAGTGACAAGGGGGTTCTCAAGCTCTCCAGAAGCGATTTATGGCGCTTCCAACACGCACCAACTGTGCTTGATGTCGCGATAGATCCACAGGCAGATAGAATTGACAGCACGGTAGCTGGCCCAGATCGGGCACAGCAGATGCGCGACACTATTTTACAATTGCAAACCCTGCCACCGATGCCAGCCGTTGCAGCCGAACTACTCAAACTCAGCCGTGACCCCGAGGTGAGGTCATCGCATATCGCGAGCGTGATTGAACAGGACCCGGCGATTGTTGCCCAGATCCTTCGTTATGCCAGCTCTTCAATGTATGGCTTTCGTGGCAAAATAGAATCGGTAGAACGCGCTATATTTTCCGTGTTGGGACTAAATATGGTCACCAATCTGGCGCTGGGCATTGCGGCGGGAAAGGCATTCCGTGTCCCAGCAGAATCAGCACTAAGTGGTAAAACACTCTGGCGCCAACCCGTCTACTGTGCGGCGATCTGTGAGGCACTTGCCCGCCAGACAACCTCGCGACTCGGTATAAAACCAGGCTCTGCCTACCTGTCAGGACTTCTGCATAACATCGGTTTTATGGTCTTGGCACACTGTTTACCGGAGCAGTTTATAGAACTTTCCCAGCAGGCCGAAGCAACTCCGGATGCCAGGATCATTGACATTGAGCGTGAGCTAAATGGCATTACCCATGCTGAAATTGGTGCCGAGCTAATGCACCACTGGGCTCTTCCTGAACAGATATTGACCGTCATGAAATACCACCATGATGAAACATATTCGGGGGCGTACTGCGATGAGTCTGCATTGGTGCTGATTGCAAATCGCTTGTTATTGCGTATGGGTATTGGTGATGAACTTTCCACCGAACTTCCCCCCCAGTTGCTCGAGCGCCTCGGCATTTCTGAAAAGTCCGCGCTTGTTGTGCTTGAGAACATCATGGCCAATTGTGAAGAGCATGATGCATTGGTTGCGAAGTTGGCTGCCTGATTCATCGCCCTGCTTGAACGTATTGCAGCAGAGTGACTATATTGCTGTATAGCCGAACATCCCGTGGTTCCCCTTACTTGCTGTGGTTGAGAATTTCACTTCCAAACAGATGACCTGATCTAGCGGAGATGGGTAGGTTACGCATAACGAACCCGCAGGGTTCTTTGCGCCACCTGCGGGGCTTACACCATAGAATCTTACAGGTTCATTATAGATACCTTACCCATCTCCCGATGGGTCAAGGCAATTCTGAGTACCCTAACCTTCGTCCCGAAGGTTCAGGGCAAAAAAAACCGGCCATAGGGCCGGTTTGGATAAAAAACGTCACTCTTTGGAAGGAGATTGACGCTATAAATTATCGCTGACAGGGAGTAGATTGGATGTCGGGCACGGCTGAGATGCTTGTAGGATATTTTAGTATATCGTTTTACTCCGCCCGGGGTAGTTGATTGCATTCTAACCAATTGATCTTAAAACAAAAGGAACTGGCTATGACAGGTAAATGTAATATTGTTTTTGGGTTTTTCTTCCTGGTGCTGACGGCGGCACTGGGTCCAGTAATGGTCAATAACTTGCCAGATGTAAATGCGGCCGGCGCTTCGAAGCAGGCGGCCATGGCACCTCTGCAGTTAGCTGCTGATAGTGATTTTGAGAACCAGGAAACACTTGAACCCATGACAGCCGATGAAATTGCGCGTGCCAATTCGAAGGCATTGCTGGCATTGAATACACAGCTCAATGCACAGCTGCCGAATACGGCCATCAAGGGTGGGCCACATGCGCATGGCAACCTAGAGGCATTACTGAACATTGCGGTCGGCGTGGTGTTGTTGATGTTGAGCATTGCTACCCGTTTCAAACAGGTCATCAGTTTCCTGTTTATTGCCGGCACACTACTGCATTCAGGTGTCCTCTATCTCGGCGTGGTATTTGGTATGGGTTGGGCGTTTACGGTATTGGGGACAGGCATTGGGCCGGTCATGATCCTTGCCGGTTTACTACTGGCAGGTGTTGCCTCGATCATGGGGATTAAAGATAAGGTTGCTTAGTACATGAAAGGTTTGTTCCCGGCGATTGAGCCATACCGGCAGTGGCGCATGCCTGTCGATTCACCACATGAGTTGCATGTCGAGGAATGCGGCAACCCGGATGGGTTGCCGGTGCTATTTCTCCACGGTGGCCCCGGCGCTGGCTGCCTGCCGTACCACCGCCGCTTTTTTGATCCCGAGATCTACCGCATCATCCTGTTCGACCAGCGTGGTGCCGGGCAGTCGACACCCCATGCAGAGCTTGAGCAAAATACCACTCATCATCTCGTTGCCGATATCGAAAGGTTGCGCGAACAACTTGCAATAGACAAGTGGGTATTATTTGGCGGTTCATGGGGTTCAACACTTGCTTTGGTTTATGCACAGACACACCCTGATCATGTTGCGGGCCTTATTTTGCGCGGTATTTTCTTGTGTCGACCACAGGACATAGCCTGGTTTTACCAGGACGGTGCCGGGCGTATCTTCCCCGAGTACTGGGAACAGTACCTTGCTCCGATCGCTGAGGAAGAAAGAGGCGACATGGTAAGTGCTTACTATCGCCAATTGACGAGTAAAGATGAGCTCACCCGGTTGCGGGCGGCCCGAGCATGGTCGCTATGGGAAGGGCATACTGTCAGTTTGTTGCCATGCAAAGATGTCGACGCGGCATTTGGAAATGCCCATTTTGCCCTGTCGATGGCGCGTATCGAGTGCCATTATTTTATGAACAATAGTTATCTTGATGAGAACCAGATCGTGAACAATGCCGACATTTTAAAAGATATTCCCGGCATAATCGTGCATGGTCGCTACGATGTTGTCTGCCCGGTCGACCAGGCATTGGCCCTGCATACGGCCTGGCCACAGGCGGAGTTGCAGATCGTTCCGAATGCGGGTCATGCCGCCTCCGAGCCAGGTATTACCGATGCACTGGTGAGTGCCACACGTGATATGGCGCGTAAGTTGAAGGCGATGACGTGATTGGTCTATTGCAACGCGTTACTCACGCAAAAGTCGAAGTCGGTGGTGAATTGGTCGGACAAGTGAGTGAAGGCTTACTTGTCTTGCTGGGAGTCGAACGTGATGATGATGAGTCGCAGGCTGACCGGTTACTTGAGCGCCTGCTCGGTTATCGCGTGTTTGAAGATGACACGGGACGGATGAATCGCAGTGTCAGTGACATTCAAGGCGGTATGCTCATCGTGCCGCAATTCACGTTACCCGCTGACACCCGTAAAGGTACGCGACCGAGTTTTACGCCAGCGGCTGAGCCTGAAAAAGGCGAAGCCCTTTATGATTATTTTGTCGCCGAGGCGAAAGCGAAACATCCCGACATCGCGACAGGACGGTTCGGTGCAGACATGCAGGTGAGTCTCACCAACAATGGGCCAGTGACGTTCTGGTTACAGGTTAATTAATAGCAGGGCGTGGTAAGAACAGACTCTTACAACTCATCGTTCATTTTCTGAACTTTGTCCTTGAGCGTCTGCTTGTAGGCTTCCAGTTTCTCAGACACCTCAGTGTTGGCCGTGCCAAGAATTTGCAGCGCCAGCAGGCCAGCATTGATTGCACCATTTACAGCGACCGTTGCAACCGGCACACCGCCGGGCATTTGTGCAATTGAGAGCAGGGAATCAACACCTTCGATGGAATTTGATGAATTGATTGGTACGCCAATCACGGGCAGTGTCGTCAGTGAGGCAACCATACCAGGCAGGTGAGCGGCACCGCCAGCCCCTGCAATAATGACTTTAAAGCCATTCGCCTTGGCATTTTTACCAAATTCGACCATCTTTTCAGGTGTTCGGTGGGCAGATACGACTTCGACATGAGCCTCCAAACCAAACTCTTCAATGATGTTCTTTGCATCTGACATGATGGACAGATCAGAACTTGAGCCCATGATGATGGCGATTTGTTTCATGTTTGGTTACCTGAAATTTTAATAAGCGCGCGAATTTTATCCTTATTCTGGACTAAATCCGTAATATTTCCTAATACCGTGACATGCCCCATCTTGCGGCCAGGTCGAGATTCTTTCTTATTGTAGAGGTGAATATGGACATTCTCACCAAGCGCATCATCAATGTCAGTCCGTGCCGGCCCTGTTTCGCCTGAACCGAGCAGGTTCATGGTCAGACTCGGTTGCGAAGGCGCTGATGCACCAAGCGGTAGACCTGAAATGGCACGGATATGGTTTTCAAATTGGCTGCAAGGGGCACTTTCCAGGGTGTTATGCCCGGAATTATGGACTCTTGGTGCCATTTCGTTCACCCACAGATCGCCACTGTTATCGACAAAGAATTCAATCGACAATGTGCCGACATAATCGAGCAGGCCAAGGATCTTCTCTGCAACCTCGGTAGCCTGGTTTTGCAGGGCATCACTGACCGTGGCGGGGTTGAATTGGTAATCGAGCAGGTTGAGCTCATCATCCATGACCATCTCGACCGCTTCGTAAATGACAGTTTCACCATTGCTTGAACGTGAGCAGACGACAGCCAGTTCTTTATCAATCTCGACGCGATCTTCGATGACACACTCCTGGCCAAGGAAATGCTCATGAATGGCCTGACCGGGTTTAGGGATCCAGACACCTTTACCGTCATAACCGCCGGTCGTTAATTTTACGACCTTGTTATCTAGTGAAGCAGTTTCATCCAGCACAGCGACCTCGAAAGCACTGGTTTTAATACCATTTTCAATCAGGAAGGTCTTTTGCGTCCCCTTGTTCTGGATAAGCTCAAGAACTGCGGGATTGGGGTAAACCAGTGTTTTATCTGCCAGTTGCTTCAGTCCAGCAAGTGAGATGTTTTCTATCTCGAAGGTAACAACATCGCAATCGGCCAGTTTCAGGCAGTCAGCGGCCTGGCTGAAATCACCTTCTCTGAATTCATCGGCGATGTCTGCGCAGGAGGCACCCTTCGCGTCGAGGACGACAGACTTGAACCCCAATGACTTGATAAAGGGGATCATCATCAGGGCAAGTTGACCACCACCAAGAATGCCGATCTTTTTCACAGATTAGGTATCTCGAAAATGCCACGAAACTGGCAGGTTGATTAAAAAACAGGCGCGAATTGTCGGATAAATCGCCAGAAGTGTCAAAACTGACTGAGTTCTTTACGGTTAAGCCGTGGGAAGTCGAATTTCGTGTGGTCTCTTTTAGCTTATGTGGCCTGGAGTTTCACCACTCATAAATGGCCTGACCTATCGGAGATAGGTAGGTTACTCTTGATGAAGCTCGTAGAGCTTCTATGAGCCAGCCTTCGCGTTTACACCATAGAACCTTACAGGTTCATTATGGATACCTTACCCATCTCCCAATGGG
>Ga0316207_10000398_pt1 | contig 74279 bp, 64 predicted proteins | sample 6weekpyrite_MG_FD_204943 | JGI IMG/M metagenome (GOLD analysis project Ga0316207, IMG submission 204943) | Microbial mat bacterial communities from mineral coupon in-situ incubated in ocean water Damariscotta River, Maine, United States -... | ecosystem: Environmental > Aquatic > Marine >... | reverse complement strand
ACCGTGCTTAACATTTGGAATCACTTCCGCCTGCCCGGTGTTTGCTACCCGGTGGCCGACCAACCTTACCGGGACGGGATTTACACCCGCTTGAATCATTGACCTTGCTCGGCCGCACTCGACAAAGAAGACATTTAAAAATATTCATTAAACGTCTGGAGTTGGGAGTATTGCTGAAATTTAGAAAGGCACGGAACGAGACCTGACACTGTTTTAGTTGCTTTCCGCGCTGATAATATTTCTTGGGACACTTGCTACGGATAATCTTTCTCTTCTAGGCATTGAATTCCTTTTTTACTTTTTCATGTGAGTTAATACAACACAATATCAAAATAATTGTGGTCTGTCCCCGATTATGCCTTTTTGATTAGGCTCTAATTTAGAAATATTTTGTGGCAGTAATATAAGCTAACTGTTTTCTATTTGTTGAAAATATGTGGTTTATTGTTAGAGGGTGAATAAGGAAAAAGTCGACATTACATTACAGACGTTTTTTTATAATTAATAAACGTCTGTAATATGTCACTCAACTGACTGTTGCTTAGACAAAAAGTGATTTATTAAACTTATTTCATTGTGAGACGTAATGTTCCATTTAGAGTCAATGTATCAGTAGCCGTATCATTTAAATATGAAAGCGGTGTCGTATCTAGTTTTTCAATTGTAATAGATCCATCTTCAAAGGTGATTCCCTCAATGCCTTCGCTTCCTCCACCGGTGCTCCATACAGCTTGATCATGATCCCAATTATATACAATAGTTATTGAGTATGATTTTGGAACGGTATTATCTTCAACTGTGTAGTTTATGCTTAACTCGATCCCCACTCCGTCTTCGGCAGTAGATTCAAATGGCATAATTCCGGCAGCTCGCGAATTGTAAGTCCATTGATAATTATCGGTTCTCGAATAACCTAAATTTACCGCGGTCTGGCCGTCATAATTTCGTCGATCTAAATAAACTTTGGTAGGTTTGAATAATTCGCCAACGACAATAGTATCACCCTCAAAAGTGAGATGGCCCAAATCGACCGTGTTTTCAGTATTAGAGTCTTCAAAAGTCTCGCAATCATTTGCTGCGGTATCTTTTGAACCTGTAAAATTTCCATCTTCACCTTCAGCATTTACCCAAGTACCTGTAAATTTACCCGAAGTAGAAACGGATCCCGTAAAAGTTGCAATACCGGCAGTACCAGAAAAAGTAGAGCTGCCATTTGTCGCAATGTTTCCAGAAACAGTCACTGCAGGATAAGCACTTGAACACGCTTTACCAGTAATTGAACCTTGCTTATTAATCGAAACTGCCCACTTCCCAGAGTCATCTCCGCTAAATGTTCCGTAATAAATGCCAGAAAAATTCGTCAGGATACTTTTCTTTAGATGTAATTTTGCATTGGAAGATGAAACCAAGGCTTTTGCTTCTCCAAAACTTGAGGTGAGTTCAGAAACAAGTGTTTGTATATCTCCATTATCTTCAAAATCATTAGATGAGAGAGTGAAATCGATAGCTTTACTAATAGCTTGGGTTCTAACCAATTCGTCAATTAATATACCATTGTCTGGATCACCATCCTTATCCAAGGTTTGTAATACACGGGCAATATTCACAACCATTTCATTATTTTCATCTTCCGCCCCAGTTACGAGGCTAACGGGCGTAATGACTGCTTCACCTTTAGCAGAACCCAATACAATATCGCCAATGGAGAATGTTACTGTTTCGCCAGGTATATAAATAAATTTTCCCTCTGAATCAGTTAAACCACTCTGCGTTTCCGTCTTATATGATAATCCTTCGACAGCGCTGTCAATAAATTCTCCAGTAACAGGGGTGGAGTCGTTATTTTCATCTTCTGAACCTCCACCACAGGCTGTTAACACGAGGAATATTGACAATGTTACTATTAGTGTATTTATATTATTAAGTGAACGCATAATTTCTTCCTTTTCAATTTATTTATATAAAGTTGTCAAAATGAAAAATATTTGTAGATTATTGTGGTAATACTCGAAAGCTATAATTGCCCGTAACATCCGCAGTGCTATTGTTTAATCCGACTCTCACGTATATGGAACCGGATTCAGCAGGTGTGATTGTGAGTTGTGTGTGAGGATTGGCCGTAAGGTCAGAGCGACACTCACGTGCAATTTCACTGGCACCGTTATTATAAGCCACGAGGTACATTCCGCGAAAAGAGTTGCTTGAACAACCTCCACCACCTGTAATATGTAAACTCGATTCAACATCAAAAAGTTCTAATATATATGGTCGACCACTTTCTGCTTCAAAGCGATAGAAATCAATATCCATACTGCGAGTGATAAAAGCAGTTGGACGAGCATCTAGTTTACTCGTGATTGCGTTGTTAGCCCCAACTTCGACTTGATACGCATTTATTAATTGATTATTAGGCTCAAAACTACTTTCGTTCCATATCGCATTGATATTTGAATGATGTGGAAGAACTCTAAGTTGGTAGCTACCTGACACATTGGCGGTTACAAAGTTTAAACCAACTCGGATATAAACAGTACCAGATGCAACTGGCGTTATAATTAACCTAACATGTACCTTACCAGAAGAATTTGCCTGGCACTGCCTGCTAATTTCATTTTCGGCCGAATCATAAGTTACGAGATATAATCCTCGGTAAGAATTACTCGAACATCCACCACCGCCAGCTATATAGAAGCTTGAATCTACGTTAAACAGCTCAATTGCATAGGGTAGACCTGCTTCCGCTTCAAACCGATAATAGTCCGTATCCATATACCGAGTAATAACACCAGCGGGACGTGCAAAGAGGTTACTAGAAATTGCGTTGTCTGCACCGACTTCCATTTGATATGCATTAATTAATAAATTGTTCGGCTCAAAACTCTCTTCGCTCCATGTAGATTTAGCATCAGTATAATGTGGCAATATCCTCACCCGATATTTTCCCGATACATTAGCGGTACGATGATTTAAACCGATACGAATATAAATGGTACCTGCTTCACTGGCTGTAACTTTTAGGTAAGTATGAACATCCCCACCACCATTGGGCATACAATTACTTCCTATTTTATTGCCGCTTTGGTTATAAGCTATGATGTACATACCCGAACGCGTTGAACTAATACAGCCTCCACTACCTTGGACATTTAAATTATTGTCAACGTCATATAATTCAATAACGTAAGACTGATCCTTGACAGCTTGAAATCTGTAATAATCTAGATCCACATACCGTGATATGTGGCCACTTGGTCTTGCTTCCAATTCACTAGTAAATGAGTTTTCTGCCCCTACACCTACCTCATAAGCATTGATGACTTGATTGTTGGGCTCAAAGCTCTCGCGATTCCAAGAAGCTTGTGTGTCTGAGTGATGCGGCAAAACCCTTATGCGATACTTTCCAGTTACATCAGCCCTACGATAATTTAAACCGATACGTATATAAATGGTACCCGCTTCACTCGCAGTAACCATTAGATACGTATGAACATTTCCTGCACCATTGGGCTGACAATTACTTCCAATTTTATTGATGCTTTGGTTATACGCGACGATATACATACCTGTACGTGTTGAACTAATGCAGCCTCCACCACCTTGTGCATTCAAATTATTATCAACATCAAATAATTCAATGGTGTATGACTGGTCTTTTGTTGCTTGAAAACGGTAGTAATCAACGTCCATATAGCGGGTAACAAAGGAATTAGAACGGGCTTCTAGTTTGCTGGTAATAGCACTGTCTAATCCGACGCCGATTTCATAGGCGTTAATTAATTGATCATTTGGTTCAAAGCTCCCGCTATCCCAGTTTGCTTGTGCATCTGAATGATGTGGCAATACCCGAATATGGTAATTACCTATTGCACTACTAAGCTTATAATTTAAGCCAACACGAAAATAGATGGTGCCTGATTCAGTTGGTATTACTTGAATAAAAGTGTGTACGTTTCCATTGCCGTCAGGCATGCATTTTCGTTCAATCTCATTGATGGTTTGATTAAACGCGACAATGTACATTCCCGTACGGGTGGAGCTAGTACAACCACCGACACCTTGTGCATTTAAACTTGTATCTACATTAAATAATTCAATAGTGTAAATTTGATCAGCATTACCTTCAAAACGATACCAGTCAATGTCTTCAGCAACATTTATCGCACCTTTTATCGGAAAATTGCTGCCAAGAACACTGATGACATGAGCATCGTCTGCGGAATTGTTGGGTTCATTTTCATCCGTAGACAAGTAAGTAGATATTTCTACAATAGATAATTGGCTATTAGAATCATCATCACTTACGATAAGCCCGATCTGATATGTTCCAGCTCTATCCGATTCAAATGTTGGATTCATAGTTTCAGAGTTTGTTAATATCGCTGTACTATCGCTGGGCTTTTTAAGAAAGAACCAACTATAATGAATGGTGTCACTATCTCCATCAAAGCTATTACTCCCATCTAAAGTAACTGTACCGAATTTATCAACGGGAAAGGATTGAGACGTACCTGCGTTTGCAACGGGTGGCTTATTTAAATTAGTGTTGTCGGCAGTAACTGTTACAACTGAGTCATGTTGATCACCATTACCATTCATAACTGTCAGCGTTAATTGATAGTTACCTTCTATGTCAGTAATAAACGTTGGTGTTATCGAATTGTTATTAATGATTTCTGCTGTACTGTCTACTGGTTTCATCGTCAAAACCCAAGAATATACTAGCTCAGAGCCATTACTGCTTGTGCTTTTAGAACCATTTAATGTTACTAAATTTCCTGTTGCAACAGTTTGAGAAATCCCAGCATCAGCTACTACCATCGTAGTTGTTGGTATCAGTGTAACGATAACCGAGTCTTCCTGAAATAAACCGTTCAAATCTGTAACTTTTAACTTAAAAGTAAGTGTGGTTTCTTCAGATACAGCTGGAGCAGAAAAAGTGGCGTTTGGGAAACTGGTATCTGAGTGATTTATTTGGACTGTTGGGAAGCCCGCTGTCTGCTCCCAGCTATATGTCGAAATAGCACTATTACCTTTTGCAGATGAAGACCCATCCAATGTTACAAGATCACCAGCAGTAACTGTAAAGTCATCTCCCGCTTTTGCAGTAGGAGATTGTGAGCTCGAAGGATGTGTCTCCCCAATTACATCAAAACTAATAGCATCGGCAAATGTTGTCTGTTCATTTGTATCTGAATTGGTGAATACAATAGTGACTTCATTTGCATTTACTGAAACGGAGAGTTGATCTAATAACTTATCAAAATTTTCACTATTAGCTTCAAACGGTGTTTGAATTAAATCAAAATCCTGGTCGATACTAAATTTTTCATAGGTACTACTAATTAATGTCTCAACATTTCCCTTAATATCATCGATTTCTTCAGCCGTTGGAGGATTTTCAATGGCATCATCCGATGCAAACTCCGCATCAATATCACGACCTTCTTTGACAAACCAAGATCGAACAACCACATCGGTTAAATTAGTTATATTCACTGTATTGAAACCTGACTCAGCTTTTTGTAACGACACGCCAATACTGTAGAGTGTGGTCGTTGCATCTGCTTTAATTTGTAAAATGACTAAATCAGAATTTCCATCGATATGTTTTTCAAATTCGCCCTTTGTATTGGTCATAGTATTATATTTTCTGCCATCACCATCTTTTATAATAATTTCAGTATTCGCAATAGGAGCGCCTACAGCTGCGGTACCTTTAATATCAAATCCACTTCCATCGATAGTACCTTCTCCTGCGCCACCGCAAGCGATAAGCTGGAACATCAGAAGTAGTATTGCGATAAACCTCAGGTCACCCAGTTTCATGATTTTATTTCCTATTGTTCAAGTTATCAAAATAATAAATGCCTACCCCGACACGGGCGCGTTCTTCAAATTCACTGTGTTTGTGTTCAGCCATTTTTTCTTCAATAAATTTGTTGTATTCAACCAGCAATTCCATGGAGCGGATTTCTGAATAGGCTTTAAATTCTTTGGCTACATCGATGGGTACTGCATCGCGCATAACCGCGCGTTCAAAATTGCTTTCCGTGAGTTCTTTTTGTGTATTAATGCGAGCCGTGTTAAGCAGGTATGTAAAATGTGGGGCGAAAGCAACAAAACGACTCGCCCTGTCGAGGGGTATGGCTTGATGGCAAATTAATTTAACACGACCATCAGAGGTAAATGACACCACACGCATTTCTTTGAGTAGCTCAAGCACTTCAAGATAATTGGCACCAGGTGTGTAGGTATTAACTAAAGACTGAAAAGAGATAACCGATCCCGCTTGAGCGATGGCGATGGGATCTTTGTCTTCATCGATATATAAATCATTGCGCAACCAGGCACTAATAATCTTGCCGGGTATAGAAAACTGTTGCTGTAGTACAAGTGGGTTATCGATGTTTTCTTGCTTGATTTGGGGAATATATTTTCGTGAAATACCAATTTTTGTTTCAATGGCAGAATCCGTTTTTTTTCCCTCAAGTTCTAAATCGTAATGTGTCGCCACGTAAACATAAACACGTTTGAGCACATTACTTACTTCTGAAAACTTTATATCGAATGAAATGAGGATGCGAACCAACGGCACCAACATGTACGCGAGGGATTGCAGAATTTTTTCTTTTGTCGAGTTGTTTTTCATGCGGACAATCTTTGCATTTTTTTATTTTTAGTTCTATCGCAGGACTTTTACGATTGGAAATAATCGCACAAATTGTTTGTTTATTATCCCGACCTAGTACACTTATTGTTCTTTTTGGAAATAATTACCCAATCTAATTTCATCAGGTTATGAATTCGCTATATTTTATGTTTTTCGACTTATTTATTTCCTGTAATTATGGTTTGTAATTATACATTAGCTGCTATTAAAATATACACGGCCACTGTAATTAAATTTAGAGATTGGTAGTTTAAGAATAGAATTGCCGGCAGTATGAACTCGCGTTTAGGGAACTTATTTTAGAATCTATTTGACAATACCCGGTCAAACAATGGTGGAAAGTTAAACGCAAGTATTAATAATTGTAAGACATTCGCTATAAAAACGTAATCTAATAAGTCAATCTACCTATATCCACAGTTATTCTTCGCATAATATAAACTGATAACTCACGGGCCTACGTAATTTAGTACACCAATGTCCGGAGCGAAAGGATCAATTCAATGAGTATTGGAAATGATTTTAGACATGGTTTAACGCTGGGTGTTTGTTAACTGTAGTCATTGCTGATCAACCTGATTTACGTCAACTACTCGTACTTAGCTTATTTAAGTAATTACTAAATGGATTTTGTCAGGATTGCTACTACTTGAGATAAATTTTATCGTGGTGGTAATGTGCAAAATATCAGTCTGCAATAAAATATCTTTAGATAACTCGCTAAAGGGTGCTGCATGGGCAACGACGCTAAATATAATATTATCAACATCAACATTACCAGTCGGCCTGAGGATTTTATAAGATACAATCTTCCCAGATGAATTTAACGCAACTTCTATTATTGAGTATTTTGATGACATTGCGCTACAATTTATTTTTTTCAGAAGCTTAGCTCCTGATTTGTAAATTGTATTGTCCCAATTTTTTTTATAAATCTTATATTTTTCTTCCGATGTTGCAGGTGTAATATACCTATGCCGTAGCTCAATATTTTCTTCTTTCTTATTCAGGTAAAAGGGCAAAACAGAATTATAGTCAACATCATTAACTTCATTATGGGCTTCAGAGCAATTATCTAGTTTTAATTCGTTTACGTTTAACAACACGCATGATGTAGTAAACATTGTCATTATAAAAAAACCAACGAGTATTCTATTTTTCTTGAGAATCAGCATATACATTGAATATCATGGAGATTTATTCAGTTAGAACACTGTGCACTAATTTGCCATGATCTAAAAGCCTAATTTTAGAGCAAACCAGACACGTATTACAAAACTTTAAAAGACCGCAACTCGTGAAAATTTCGGGTTCCACGACCTTCGCTCAGATTTTTTTCAAAGTATTTATTGCTTAACTGCACTCCACGCGGACACGGGCAACAAAGCAGATATCTACATTAAATTTCTAAACGTCTGGCACGAGAACTTCGCAGAACATTGAAGCACACTAGGTAATACCTGACTTTTTACATTTTATGCATTCGTTCTACATCCTAGAAATAACGCTTCAAAATAAAAGAATTCGACTTTAAAGTTTCAATAAAATTTAAGTGGCTTCACGGCCAGATAACTGTTTCACAATCTGCTTCATATAAATAACTGCATTGCATTTGAGTCAAATTATCAGAGTCAAACCAAAACATTATTCCTAGTTTATCTGACGTCATACATTCGTGAGGTCCAGTATCAATTTCGCCAAAATCCTCCACCGATAATATTTCATTTGTGTGCTTTGAAACTACTTTTCTTACCAAAGCCTTAGGTGCATTATATAGCTCTTTGTCGAATAAACTGTACCCCGAACCCATTATTGTAATTCCGCCCAGCCGATAATCATCTTCTTGATCGAAAGTAAAACTAATGTTTCTATGAGAATACTAAAGTTCTCGATGCCAATCTCCGCTGCCTTGTACATATTCTTCTTTATCAACTTTATCTGGCTTTCCTAACAATTGTACGAGATCGTTTTCAAGCATACCGTACTTAACGCTACCAACACCCACACCTGGCTGAATCTTCATTACTTACTTGCCATACATTGTTACTATAAATAATTTAATATTTAAATTCGTATTGTCGAGTTTCTGTTAGTTTAACTGGCACAAAGCCAATTCCTGGTGCATTAAACTGCATGTCAATTACTCGTGTATTATTTTCTTCATTAACTAGCATTGTATTTGGATCAATCAAACAATTTACATTACCGCTAATGTGAGCAGTATTATTATCGGGGCTAGATAATTTTGCTTCGTTGTTTATGGCATTTGAAACATTATTTACCACCTCTCCTGACATCTTGGCAACACTATCAGCTTAGCTATCGTAGGTTTGTGCAATACGAATACATTGTTTTTCCTTCCCGGCACAGGGTTCTAATGCAGCTATTTTTGTATGAATGTCGTATTTAATTGTCGAACCATCTGGCAGTTGATATGGTATATTTTCAGAAAATGTGTCACCTAATTTAACTACTGCCCCAAGATAATTGCCTATTCGACCGCTCCACTCCGCTATCTCCTTCGATTTTAATGCCTCTAGATTCAAGACTGGGGCTAGTTGCTGGAATACTTGAGGTGGAACTTGCTTTGATATGCCATCAATAAAGTCTTCGTATCCTATAACATCAATAATATTTCCAGTAGTATCTAATTTGTAAGTCACAATTGCACTAGATAGAAGATTGACAATTGGATTATTAACAATTTCACCATTTCTTTTCATTGAGATACTTACTGGCTCTGCAAGGACATCCCAGCCTGTTTTAGTTTTTAAAATACTTATTTTAGTTAAAGAAACAGTTTCATCAATTTGATTTTGTTTTTTACCCATATCTCTATTTTTTATAGATGTTAGTTTTTGAGTGAAACTAATTTTTTCTCCTGGCGAAAAGGAAAATTTTAACGATTCGGTTTCTTTAGATATAGAGTTGCTTGATATCAAAATAAAACATGTCGCTAATAGAAATTTAGCATAGTACTCTGATATTAGATTCATGTATTTTTTCTCCTTATTTTTTTGAATTGTGTGCTGCATTAACAGATATTAAATTAACAACTATCACTAAGACTCTATTTGTTTAATAATTATTTTTAGCCATCTTATATCTTCAGGCCCCAAACAAGCCTCTTTGTGTTTCTCCGGTTTATCGACGACTTCTGAATAAATGTGGTGAATCGCTGTTTCTGTTAGTTCGCGCCAACGCTCACTATCTAGTTCTCTGATATTCCCGGACGCAAGATTAAAATCAATAATTGGGTCATGTTCTTTTTCGGCAGTTCTTAGTGCAAGTTCCAGCTCTTGCAATATTGGATTAACCACCTGTATTGTTGAAGCACTTTCGAAATCATTTTGCACCTTATCTTTTGCTTGTTGAATTTGCTTCTCCAACTGGGATTCACTTAATTTTTCACTTGCCGGCCTTATTCCATATTTAGATAATAAACCCGCTGCACCAGGTAGAAGTGCTTTAGCAGCAATTCCAGCACCCAGTAATGGGTTGGCTATTGCTGCGATGCCGCCAACCAAAAACATTCCATAAGTAAGCTTCTTATCTAAAGAATCAATATCGTTAGCAAGGTTGATTAGTGTGTTTGAATCTAAGGAATGATTTGTCTCAACGTATTCTTTAGCATGATTTAAGAGTAGGTCACGTACCATTGCTTCGGAATGAGAATTGGGAAAATGAAAAACTCTTCTTTTGGGGAGGTCATTAACCTCAGGTACTCCTTCAGGCAAACAACGCATGGTATGTAATGCGATATTTACATCGCTAAGCATAAAAGGAACTACAAAATAATGTTTTTCGTCACACAACTCTGTCCCATACTTTTTTGTTTTTTCTGAAGAGACAAATACTGGGAGGTCATTTATTACTTCTTTAACTAATTCATATTTATTTGAGATTTCATCAATTGCTCTGTCTGCAATCGAAGATACTGATTTCAATCCTTTTTCAAACATTTTTTTCATATGAAACTGGCATGCCCCATTTTTACTATATATCGAGGCCTCAGTTTAAAAGACCCGTTTTTAGATGAATAACTTAATAACAACTTAAAGGGTTCTATTATTCGTAAATACTGAGACCAATTGATTATATCTAATAAAGTGGCTGGAACCACCAATAAATTGCACAAATATCACACAGAATGCGTAAAGTGCGTATAGAAACTCAATGGCTAGTTTTGATAGAGAACAGACAAAGTAAGATAAAAGTTAAAAGTCCGCAACTCGTGCAAACCAGTAGCACATGAGCCTCAATCAAAAATAAAATTAACTAGTAATTTAGCTAAGCTTGATACTTTATTCCTGAAAAATCCTCTCAAACCTTAGAAAGTATTTTTTCATAAATAACATAATCTTCACATCAAGTTCGAATGCAGTTTAATTCGTTGCCTACACTAAAATTAATTTATTCCTAGCACGCCTGATCAGCATATTTCTGGCAACTGATTTCTGACTCAAGATCACAGCCAACACGATAGTCTTCACACATGAGTGCTGATTCTTGCATTTCTTTATAAACATCACCACGAGTATCAACAAAAGCAGCAATTGGTGATATCTGGATTGCTTTGTTCACAGATTCTAACGCTAAGTCAAGCTCATCTAGATCCATGTAAATATAGGCACGATCATTATATGCGCCAGCAAAATCTTCTTTCAATTCGATTGCGGTATTGTAATCGTCTAGTGCCAATTCAAATTGACTATTTAATTTGTATACCCAGCCTCTTTGAGTATAAGCAACTAGGCTTTCCGGTAATAATTCTATCGTTCGGCTATAGTCTGCAATGGATAATTCATATTGCTTTTGACCGGAATGAATTTGTGCACGCACAAAATACGCGTAAGCTGAGTTGGGATTTAAAAGGATCGCTCGTGATAAGTCTGCTTTACTTTTGGCATATTCTTCCTGTGCCAAATAAATTGCAGCTCTTCGCTGATAAAATTCAAATCGAGAAGAGTCCAAATATATTGCAATATTGTATTCCTCAAGGGCAGTTTCTAGATCTTCTTGTGCAGCTTTAATATAAGCTCGGTTTGCGTGTGCGGCCGCAAAATTTGGCGCTAATTCAATACTTTTTTCGAAATCAACAAGTGCTAAGTCATTTTCTTCTGTAGTGATGTACACCAGTCCCCTTTCAAAATATATTATTGCAGCATCTGGGCGCAGTTCGATAGCACGAGCAAAATCGCTAATTGCTTTTTCATGTTCATCTAGCAATGCATACACTTTTCCTCTATTAAAATGTATTTCGGCGCTTGATGGTTCTTCTTCTATCGCAATAGAATACTCTGAGATGGCGTCATCATATTTCTTATCGTCAAAAAAAGTATTTCCTTTTTGAAAATGTTCATTAGATGATATTTCAGAATCCGGGTCTGGGGTTGTTTCTTTTGTTTCTTTATTCGTGTCTTGAGACTTATCTTGAGTTGAATCTTGAGGTTTATCTTCAGGATCTTTGCTTTTACTACACGCTTGAATAGCCAAAAAAATACTGAGAAAAGCAATTAACAGTAATTTACTCACACCTACGTCCTTTTTTTATTTTATTTCCCGCATTATAACGATTGGTGGGATGTATTACGAGAATAAATAGATGTCATATATTTTGAATCAACAAAAACGCAAGCCGCTGAGTCTTTTCGATCAAATAACACACATCAAGGGAGTAATGAGGTTTCTGAAAATATCTTTGCAATTTGGAAGATTTATTTATAAAAAATGTTCTTACATACTCTAAAAAAAATGACTGTTGTATGTGGTTTCAGTCAACCATATCCACGCCGGTCAAACCAGACTCTCGAATACTGTTTGCAATTAATTCTACAGCTTCCGGCCTGGGGAAGTTTTTGCGCCAAGCAAGTACTATTTCTCGACCCGTATTTAATGATTCAACTCGTCGGATTTTTATCAAACCTTGTTTATATCTATCTGCGCCGGCCGAGGTCATAGGTAGTATAGTTACCCCTACTCCACTGGCTACCATGTAGCGCACGGTTTCTATGGAGCTGCCAGACAAAGTATTTTGTAAGTCATCATTATCCGATAAAGTATTTGCACACTGAGGGCAAAGCTCCAATACTTGATCTCTCAAACAGTGCATAGGACCGAGTAACAACACAGTTTCCTGATGCAGATCCTCCAATGCAATGTTTTCCTTTAATGCTAAAGGATGTGACGATGGCACAACTAATACAAAAGGCTCACGATAAATACTCAGTGTTTCGATTCCTGGTTCATCGAAAGGCAAGGAAAGTAAAGCTATGTCAATTGTCCCATTTTTCAATTTTTCCGCCAAATTTACCGTGTAATTTTCTTCCACAAACAAGGGTAAATCTGGTGCATTGTCTTTGATAATCGGTAATAACGCGGGAATGATGTAAGGCCCGATGGTATAGATGGCACCGATTCTTAATGGCGCTTGCAAGGGATCATTGGCACTATCCACCAGCTCCTTGATCCCTTTTACTTCTTTGAGAGCACGTTCTGCCTGTTCAATTATTTTTTTGCCAATTGGCGTGATTACCAATTCTTTTTGACCACGTTCAAAAATTAGTAATCCCAACTCCTCTTCCAGTTTTTTAATTCCCAGGCTAAGTGTTGGTTGACTGACAAAACACGCTTTGGCCGCGCGACCAAAATGGCCTTCACGCGCGACTGTGACGATGTACTTTAATTCTGTAAGGGTCATAATAAAGTGTTATCTATATTCCGAAAAACCTGAAAGATTAAGATTAACTGTTATGGATTTTTTTGTATAGTAATACCAATAGTCAATATCGAACAAATATTCGGCACGACAAACGCTGACAGGTAGTATAATCATTGCACTTGTATTGATCGAATCAAAATTTAATATTTCCGCGATAAGTGTTCACTTTGAGAATTGTCGATTGTTCCAATTTGGAACTAAGCTTCAGAACTTGGTGAGTTGAACGCTAAGATATCTTAGTAAAAAAAGAGATAACTATGCTTTATTTTTCCTACGGCTCTAATATGTCCTCCAAACGGATTAGTGAGCGAGTACCATCTGCAAAATTTGTGGCTGTATCTACCCTTTTCCAACATGAATTGAAATTTCATAAAATTGGTAAAGATGGTTCAGCAAAATGTGATGCCAGAGAAACAAATAACCCAGATCATTTTGTTGTCGGTGTTGTTTTTGATATTCATGTATCCGAAAAATATCTCTTGGATCAAAAAGAAGGATTGGGTTTTGGGTACGAAGAAAAACCCGTTTTGCTAGTATCCGGCACGGGTAAAACAATCGAAGCAACAACTTATTACGCAACAGATATAAATTCGAATTTGAAGCCTTATCATTGGTACAAAGAGCATGTGATGAGAGGTGCGAATGAACATGGTTTACCTGATACCTATATTCAGAACATTGCTAATATTGTTTCTATCGATGATCCCAACTTGACTCGAGAGGAAACAGAATTAATTATCTATCGATAGTCGTTAACACTTGAGAAACAGCTGTTTTTACCCTCCGACACGAAACCTTCTAAAATTCCTTTCAAAATATTTTTCAATGAAGAATTAATTAAGCCTATTAGATATTTTAATTTTTACCTTAAACTGCATTGGCGTATTATTAAATTGTAATATTGATAAGTGATATGGAATTTGAAATGAAAACTAAACATTTTTCTATTTATATTAACGGTCTTCTAGCAGCATTAACTTGCCCATGCCATGCAATATTCTACGTATATCTACTCTCAGGTACGACAATTGGTGCTTTTTTGTTTGAACATGAGATTCTTTTTATGTCAGCGCTGGGGTTCGCTTTTCCATTTTTTATTTTGATGTGCCTTAAAGCGTATCATCAATTTAAAGCAGAAAAAGAAATGGAAAAAACAGGTCAGGTATGTGATGTTACGTGTAAAACCTGCTCCCCAAAAAATTCTTAATTCATTTATTGATAGTTATCTTTTGCTGGCTCCAAAACATTTCCTGGGATCAGTGCGAAATCTCTCCAGTTTCTAGATCAATCTTTTGTAACCAAAATAATTAACGATAATTACGCTGTGAACAACGAACTAAACCACGTCTTTTACTACCAGATTTTGATTTTATGCACCTCCACTCTAACTAGCGACTATTTCTAAGAGTTCGTGTAAAATTCCCCCTTTTTCAGAGCAACCCTACAGGACAAACCATGGAATTAACGCAACTGACGGCAATTTCACCAATCGATGGCCGTTATGGATCTAAAACAAGCCAATTACAACCCATCTTCAGCGAATATGGACTTATCAAACACCGCGTTATTGTAGAGATTCGTTGGTTGCAGGCGTTAGCAGCGCATGAAGGGATTGCAGAAGTTCCCGCCCTTAGTGCAGATGCAGCCAAATTATTGGATTCCTTGGCTGAAAATTTTATTCCGGTTTATGCTGATCGCGTTAAAACCATTGAGCGCACCACTAACCATGATGTAAAAGCCGTTGAGTATTTTATTAAAGAACATATTCAACACAACCCTGAATTAAACGCGATTAGTGAATTTGTACACTTTGCTTGCACATCCGAAGACATTAATAATTTATCCCATGCGCTTATGCTGCAAGAGGCACGTGAGCATGTTGTCATCCCTGTTATGGATGATCTAATCAGTGCAATCAAACGTCTGGCCCACGACTTTGCAGCGACGCCCATGTTATCCCGTACCCATGGGCAGCCAGCCTCACCATCAACATTGGGTAAGGAAATGGCTAACGTTGTTTATCGTTTGCAACGTCAACGCAACCAGGTGGCGGATGTTAAAATGTTGGGTAAAATTAATGGCGCGGTGGGAAATTACAACGCCCATTTGTCCGCCTACCCTGAATTGAATTGGCAAGCCTTTGCTGAAAAATTTGTGAATGATTTGGGCTTGGATTGGAATCCCTATACCATCCAAATTGAGCCGCATGACTATATCGCAGAATTGTTCGATGCCATGTCTCGGTTTAACACCATAGTGATCGATTTCGCCCGAGATATTTGGTCTTATATTTCCATCGGTTATTTCAAACAAAAAACCGTTGCTGGTGAGATTGGTTCTTCGACCATGCCACATAAGGTTAATCCTATTGATTTTGAAAATGCTGAGGGGAACCTAGGGATCGCCAATGCATTGATGAATCATCTTGCTGGCAAATTGCCAATTTCTCGCTGGCAACGCGATTTAACCGATTCCACAGTTTTACGTAACTTGGGAGTAGGTGTCGCACACAGCGTAATCGCTTATGAAGCCGCATTAAAAGGCATTGGAAAACTGGAAGTTAATGAAGCGCAATTAGCTGCAGACCTGGATACCAACTGGGAAGTATTGGCAGAACCGATACAAACAGTCATGCGGCGATATGGCATTGAGAATCCTTATGAAAAACTCAAGGAATTAACGCGAGGACAACGCGTTGACCAGGCCTCCATGCAGGCATTTATTCAAGGTCTTGATATTCCTGAACAAGCCAAGCAAAATCTATTGAAAATGACCCCGGCCAATTATTTGGGAAATGCCATCGATCAGGCTAAAAACATCTAATATGCTATGATTTAAGGAGTTTAAGCTTTACAACAGGCAATGTTAGGTAAAATTCTGGTTTTAATCATAATAATTAAGACATTGGGGAATAATCATGAGGGGTACAATCTTAGTCACGATTTTCGCTTTATTATTTCTAACAAATACAACGACTTATGCCGATAAGTTATTAGTGGAAGGTATCATTAACGAACCACCGAATTCCCTTGAAGGAATTCCCAGGCCTCGAACCGGCATGTCCGCAGAACGCGTGAAAGAAATATTTGGCAAACCTCAGAAAAAATCTGAGCCTGTTGGCCGTCCACCCATTTCGCGCTGGCATTATGAAAAGTTTGTGGTTGTTTATGAAGGGAACACCGTGATTAATACGGTGATTAAAAAACCCAGTGAGATGTTTGCAAGCGACGAATAGTGTCTACATCAGGATTTAGTCTGCCAGGGGAATGGCACAAACAATCAGGTGTCTTGCTTACCTGGCCTCACGAGAATAGTGACTGGGTTGATGACCTAAACGCCATTGAAGCCCTGTATATTCAACTGGCCATTACTATCAGTCTCTACGAGAAAGCCTTAATCGTAGCCTATGACGAAACTCACAAAATCCACATCAACGCGTTACTAAAACAACATCATTCATTCAACGCCGCTAATATCATTTTTTTTGTTGCCCAAACTGACGATACCTGGACTCGTGATTATGGACCCATTTGTTTGTGCAACATGGATGAAACTAAAATTCTCAATTTCACCTTCAATGGCTGGGGCAATAAATTTGATGCTCATATCGATAATCAACTCACCGAGTGTTTGGTTCAACATTCAGTTTTACAGGCTATAGAGACGACTGATTGTGATTTTATACTGGAAGGTGGCAGCATTGATTCTGATGGCAATGGCACCGTATTAACCACTTCAAGTAATTTATTAACTTCAACGCGTAATCCCTCTTACACACAACAAGATATCGAAAAGTATTTACAATCTACTTTAGGTGTTAGGCAAATTTTATGGCTTGATCACGGCTATCTGGCAGGGGATGATACGGACAGTCACATAGATGTCCTGGCAAGATTTACAGACAGTCAGACCATTGTTTACATCCATTGTGAAGATAGTAGCGATGAACATTATTCGTCGTCACGAGCTATGGAAGCACAACTTAGAACCTTTCGTAATTGTGACGGAAAATCCTATCAACTTATCCCGCTACCCTTTCCTGCCCCGATTTTTGATGAAACCAATCGGCGCTTGGCGGCAAGTTACGCCAACTTTCTCATTATTAACGATGCGGTACTTGTACCCACTTATGATGATGATAACGATGAACGCGCACTGAAAATATTGCAATCGTGTTTCAATAACCGAAAAGTTATTGGGATCCCCTGTTTATCAGCGATACAACAAAACGGCAGTTTACATTGTCTGACCATGCAACTGCCCGCTGGCGTACTCAAATCCTAATATCGTCGGTATTGAGATAAACGAACAAGTAATCCCACCAAGCTTAGCCAAATTAACCAGAACGAAACAGCACTCGCACTGGTGCTGACTTCATCAGATGATTGATCCGTGGTAGTACTTTGATCGTTACTGGTATCAGATTGGTCATTTGACCCGGGAGTTTCTTGATCATTATTACCTGGAGGTGTGGCATCCATTGTACTTATCGATGCCGCAATCACGGATACTTTTAATGTCGCTGTCGCGGTACCATTTTGACCATCGTCAACCTGATACTGAATGCTATCCTCGCCCTCAAAGTTCGCAGGTGGTGTATAACGAATAATGCCTTTTCTACTGACTGTAACTACCCCACCTTGTTCTGAACTGTCAGAATCGGTGGAAACACTCAAGACATCATTATTACCATCGCTATCATTCGCCAGTACATTAATGCTTATAGTCAAATCATTTGGCGTCATGGCAATGTCATCGAGTGCTATGGGTAATTGATTGGTTTGTGCTGCCAAATTAATGCTGATAGTGGCAGCTGATGATTGGAGAAAACCATCGGTTGTCCTGAAAGTAAAACTATCGCTACCGCTAACGTGTGGATTTGGTGTGTAAATAATTGAGCCTGTTACAGGATCAAGTTGACTCAACTCACCCTTAAGAGGCGTGTCTATTATTTCGTAAAATAAAACATCGTCATCTGCATCACTACCAGCCAAGAAAATCTGTTTGAATAATTCAGTACCCAAATCTACTTCATCCGACTCAGCCTGTGGCTCATTATTAACGCCTGACGCAGCCGAAATCGATATTGTCACTGTGCCGTCAAAAGTAGTCGTCTGCCCGACGGCGTCCAAATCATAGGCAGTAAACGCCAGACGATCATCGCCCTCAACATCCTCATTCGCTTTATATAACAACTCACCCGACCGCTCATTTAACCAGAGTATGTCACCTTTAGCCGCAAAAACACTATGAGACAATCCAAAGAATAAATTCGCTGTAACACTATTCCCCAATTGAATTTTGGTATTTTTCCCTGCTTCTGCGTTGGCAGTTATATCACTTAACCCACTCACGCCCGTTGATTCAAAATAAATGCTCACCGCCGCTGGTTTTGAACTCAGACCGCCGGTATCTTTAACCACATAGGTAAAACTGTCTGTGCCACTTGCATCGCCATTTGCCGTATAAGTGAATCCACCTTCTTCACTAATTGTGATGGTTCCCTTTGCGGGATCAGCTTGTAAAAAATACCCAAGCTCGCCTTGCTCGGGATCGATACTATAAACTGTGGAAGACTCACTGGATAAACCACCGGTAAGATCCGATGTTTTGGAATCACCTGGCGCTACTGTGAATGTTTGGCTATAAGCAATGGGGGCAATGTTTTGGTCTTTGATTAGTACCGTAACTGTTGCCATTTCAGAATTAAGCGTCTCATTGGAATCCGGGTCAACAATGCTCACGGTATAACTAAAGCTTGTTTCACCAACAAATCCATCCACAGGTGTAAAATACACAAAATCAATTTGCCCGGTATTATTTGCTTGACTACCACGCCCTATGCTGATTGACACAGCGTTTTCATCGTTAAGTAATACCGAGCTTTTATTAAAGACAACAAGACTGCGTTGTAAGGGATCATTATCATTTGCCAATAATTTTGTCACGGGTATCATCACGTTTATTCCTAGCGCTGTGGTAATAGAATCATTTCTCGCAACAGGTAATTGTGATTGAATATCTGATTCACCTTTCGTATTACTTGCAGTTTGGAATGATCCAGGATCACAAGCACTGGATTCTCGACCAAATCCACGTTGATCTTGCGAATTGCAATTGATACCTGTATTGACAGCGCTACCTGTCAGGATTGCTCGCGTTGGTGGAAACGTGCCATCTGGTAATTCCTTACCGGCTAATCCGCCATTGTTTGCCAACGCTGCCAGGGAAATGCTTTGCTCAGAGGCGCGATTACTTGTTTTATTAAGTGGGCCACCATTAACAACATTATTGATGTTAGCTAAAGCACAGGTACCACTTTCATCAACATTTCCCCCGACGCTAATAATAAAATCTTCGTAACCACTGGTTCCGTTGCAGGCATCGGAACTATTGGTGTCACCCAATATTGTATTCATTAAAGAAAAACGCCAGGGCAAATTTCCTAAGGGATCAATGTTTGCCTGGGTTACATCTAAAAAGACTTCAGTGCCACCTGTCGCATCATCGGCGATGGGCATATCTGCCAGGCGAGGATTTTGTGAAATATTGCCACTCACCGTGGTATTGACTAAATCCAGAATTTTACCTGAGTGGTAAATACCGCCACCTTTGTTTGGTAATAACGGTCGTCCAATATCTGCTGCACTGTTGTTGCTAACTGTCACATTGGACAATTGCATTGCACCCAATCCCAAATTATAAATGCCGCCACCCGCATAGGCTGCAACGTTGCTATCTATAGTGGATTGATTGATGATAAAACCATAGTCTATTAAGGTGCGCGATGGAAAATTCCAATCACCTGAGACATTAAAAATTCCGCCACCCATAAAAGCCTGATTACCAGTAATTTGACTGTCTTCAATAATGACTTGTTCATCACGAAACTGTGAAAGCAAAGTCTGACTATAAATCGCGCCGCCAATTTGAGAAATATTATTTTGAATTATTGAACGCCGAACCGTAAGTTTTCCGCCCCAGTTAGAGATTCCACCGCCATTGCCACCACCGATAAATTGACTGTTATTGGTGAATTGACCGTTTTGTCCCGTGGCCATAAAAAATCGAAACGATGAAAAGTTATCTCGAATTACACTGTCTTCAATGGTCAAGATACCTGCATTCATAATGCCTGAGCCACTTAAGAGGTCAAAGTTGGAGTGAACTTCCACATGACTGAGCAAGACTTTTGGCCGGATTAAATTAATATTGGAGAAATTACTTACTGGATTAAACGTAGTATTGATATCAGGATCTTGAGTACCTAGCCCCGTGGGTTGATACGCTTCACTATCAGAAGCAACACATTGAATACAAATTCCACCGCCACCTGAGCGTGTATCATTTGAATAACCACCGGTGATTGTAAGATAGTGCAGTTCGACGCTGATTTCTTTTTCATCTGAAAAAATATGTAAAACCCTGTCGCGTGGGCCTGAAAAAATACTTGCGCCATCTATGATTACCGCATTTCTATCTGCCGAGTTTCCTCTTAGAATCACACTGTCGGTAATATCGAGATCTCCCCTCACCGACAAGTCTTCTCCTATTTCACGAATATTTTGGTGATACCTGCCATCGGCAATATTGATTTCATCAGGCACTTCCTCACCATCAATGATGTCATTGACTAGCGCATTGGCTTCCATAATGGCAGCGCGTAATGAACAACGAGTATCATTCGCATTCATTCGACATAAACCGTCACCCGGTAAAATATCAATGGCATCAAGATCGGTATCTACATTAAAAACAGCGGCTAGTGATAATGAAGGAATAAGTAGACAGGTCAGAAAAAATAATCTTGCACAATTTTTATTGATTGACATAATTCAATAGCCTATGCAGCGTGAAGTTTGTTAAATTATTGTCATTTTATCAGACTCTGATAATAATGCTTCACTTAAACATGCGCGCGTTTGGTAATAAACTTTACAAATTCATTGATCATACTTACATCGTTTAAAATGTGGTAATTTTAATCCGAAAGACAGTGTGAATAACGGGTATCTCATATGAAAAATCAAAAGCTCAAAATTGCCGTGGTTCAGCACAGTTGCTCTGATGATGACAGCGCAAATCAGCAACAAATACAATCCGGCATCACTCAGGCAGCATCACAAGGTGCAAAATTGGTGGTTTTACCCGAATTACACAATCATCTTTATTTTTGCCAATCTGAAAAAGCAGACGCTTTCGATTTAGCCGAATCCATACCCGGCCCGGGTACCCAACAATTGTCCGAACTAGCAAGTGACTTTGAGATTGTGATTGTTGCATCATTTTTTGAAAAACGCGCGGCAGGTCTGTATCACAACACGGCTGTTGTGTTTGATACCGATGGCAGTATTGCCGGAATATACCGGAAAATGCATATTCCCGATGACCCGGGTTATTATGAAAAATATTATTTCACGCCGGGCGATTTAGGGTTCCAACCTATCAGTACATCCATTGGTAAACTCGGTGTTTTAGTCTGTTGGGATCAGTGGTTTCCTGAGGCCGCAAGATTGATGTCTTTAGCAGGCGCAGATATTTTAATTTACCCGACAGCCATTGGTTGGCAACCTGAAGACTCAAAGCAACAAAAAGCGATTGAGCTCGACGCCTGGGTGACCGTTCAACGTTCCCATGCGATCGCGAATGGTTTGCCGATCGTGGTTGCCAATCGCTGCGGTTTAGAGGAAGATTTTGACAATCAAAATCAAGGAATCGATTTCTGGGGTAACAGTTTTATTGCGGGTTGCCAGGGGGAAATTGTGGCTCAGGTAAAAAACTATCCCGCCATATTTACCAAGGAAATAGATTTTTCCAAAACTGAAACCGTTCGCCGTGCCTGGCCTTTTTTACGGGATAGACGCACTGATGCCTATTATGACTTGTTAAGACAATATATCGATTAATTAGGCAAATAGTACCCGTGTAGCCGCTTTGCCATTATGGCTTTCAGAGGATTCAAAAAATACTGCCTGACCACTGTTTAGTACTTGTGGTCCATCAGTTTCAATGCAGGGATAAAATACAAAAACGTCTTCGCTTCCGTCTTCTGGTCGAATAAAACCATAACCACTATTTCTATGAAACCATTTTACTGTGCCTGCTCTCATCATCCGCCTCCACTGTTTTTAGGTTTTAAATGCATTGCTCGAAAACCGAGCAAATTACTCAGAATTAAGAAAGGGCGATACGGTAACGCAGGCTAGAAAGATTCACAAGGCCTTTTTTTACTGTAAAAACTGAAGAATTATGGCGATACTACGACATTAACCTAAGTCATTCATTTAATTGGAACAGAGTATGATATTGATTCTAAGCCCAAACATTAGCACCAGCGATCCTCGCTATACTCAACTGATGGATTTTCTGGCGACCAAGCCTAATATTCAAACAAAAATTCATGATGTCCAAGGTGAACAACAGCATCTAACAGAAATATACCTTTTGGGCGAAACGTCTCAACTCGACATAGAGGAAATGAAAAACCTGCCTGCGGTGGAAAATGTGGTGCGAATTTCACAGGAATATCGCGTCCTGGGCCGCCACGAGAATGATAACCGTGAATCAGGTTTTGAGTACAACGGTGTTCAATTCCGACAGGATAATTTAAATGTTTTTGCCGGTCTCTGTGCTGTTGATAACCCTGAACATGTCGAGCAAATGATGAAAGCCCTACAGCAACATGGCCAGGTTTGTACTCGAATGGGCGCCTATAAACCCCGTACCAGCCCTTACTCATTCCAGGGTCACGGCAAATCATGTTTACCTTATGTGTTTGACCTTGCAGGTAAGTACGGTATCAAAGTGGTAGCCATGGAAATCACGCACGACGTGCATATCGCAGAAATACATCAAGCCTTGGCTGAAACAGGCAGTCCTACTGGTGTGATGTTACAAATTGGTACCAGAAATACGCAAAACTTTGAATTACTCAAAGCTGTGGGGCGACAACAAGAATTCCCCGTCTTATTAAAGCGTGGATTTGGAATTACGTTGGAAGAGTCCATCAATGCTGCAGAGTACTTGGCGAGTGAAGGCAATAGTAAAGTTATTTTTGCTTTACGCGGTATGAAAACCAATATGGGTGATCCTCATCGTAATCTTGTGGATTTTGCTCATGTGCCCGTTGTAAAACGACTCACACGGATGCCGGTTTGTATAGATCCTTCCCATTCGGTTGGCTCCCGATTAGCAACGCCCGATGGCATCATGGATGTCATGCATGTGACCGCGCAAGGTATTATTGCTGGCGCAAATATGGTGTTAGTTGATTTCCATCCAAATCCTAAATGTGCGTTAGTTGATGGCCCTCAAGCTCTGCTAATAAAGGAACTTCCCTACTTTTTGGACGATATCGCAATTACCCGTGAAGCTTATGAGAAGCGGTGCGATCTGGTTAAAACGTTTAATGCCGAAGCGTAAATAATTTTGAACGGTTTTTTTGAAAATGTTCACAGACAATTTCGACACCTTGCAATATGCGCGGTGTTTGTCGAGAAATAAAATCTGCCGGAACCGTATATAAACTTTCATGAATTACCGCAGATAAGCTCTGCCACCGTAGCCACGGCTGCTTCCATTGCTCTGTTAACAGCGGTGTTTTAGCCGTCAATATTACTTGAGGATTGGCAGCAATCACCGTTTCCAGGTCGACTTGAGGCGCCAACGTAGTTATTTTCGAAAAGATGTTTTCGCCGCCGCAAATCCTAATAGCTTGACTTATGATGTGCTGGCCATTTACCGTGCTTAATGGTTTATCTCACATTTGATAGAAAACACTGAGTCTTGGTAGATGCTGATAATTTGATTTTAGACTTTCAAGTTTTGTTTGGTAAACTCGAATTTTTTTATCTGTCTTTTCAGCCATACCCGCCATCTGAGCAAACGTTTTTATTTCCTTCAACACTTGTTCGATGGAACGGGGTTCTGAGTAAAAAATAGGGAATCCTAATTCTGCTATTTTATTTACCATGGATTGGGGATTACCCGATTGCCAAGCGATAATCATATCCGGTTTTAAGGCCACTAAACGTTCAAGATCAATACGGCTGTAGTTACCAACATGTGGAATTTTTTTTGCTGCATCCGGGAAATTGCTGTACTCAACTGTCCCCACAATCAAATGACCAGCTTCTGTTTCGAACAATAACTCGGTGATATGTGGAGATAAACTCACAATACGTTTAACCGGTTTAATCAGTGTAAATTGCGTACCTGCGGCATCTGCAACATTAATTTTTGTGGTCGCTGCTAATTCAGTGGATATCAACAGTACAAAGGATAAAACCAAAACCTGTAACAGTTGCTTCATCCTTGAATAGGTGATTGCTGGTTTCTCATGTGGTCAGCGGTTTGAAAGAAAGCCTGCTTTAAATGGGTCTGTACTTTTTTATCAATGCCCACATCTTCCATAGCCTGATACATACACATCAACCACTGATCTCGCTCTTTTTCATCAATGACAAAGGGCAAATGTCGTGCTCGCAAACGGGGATGGCCAAACTCATTCATGTAAAGTGGCGGCCCACCAAGCCAACCTGATAGGAATTTATAAAGTTTATCGATGGAGCCGGAGAGGTCTTTTGGATGTAATTGTCGAATCTCGTAAGCTTCGGGCAGACTATCCATTAATTCATAAAAACGTTCAACTAATTGGCGAACAACAGCATCGCCGCCAATGGATTCGTAGGGTGTGGGATACATTTCTGGCATTTAGCAATTATACCTCATCAGCTCTTAAATTGATGAACATAGGAATGCAACAAGGTTTAAATGAAGTTTTGGTGTTGAAGCGATTGTCTAATTCCCAACAATTCACAAATTTTTCACATTTTTGTTTATTTTTTAATGAATTAGCCGTTATTTATCTATGTAATTCGGGCAAAATGTGCCATTTATTTGATTCAATGCTAATATCTTTAAATTAGACTGATTATAAAGCTGAGGTTTTAACCTTTCAAAGAATCATGGGTGTTTACTCTACTGAAAAATTAATCTCGGAAGCCCGCCGCTTGGCGGCTGATTACCGTAAAGCCACAGGTAAACCCCTGGGGATTAGTGGTGAAATTGCCGAATTTGACGCAGCTGATAAACTTAATCTTGAAATTTGTGATGACAGACCTGGTGGTTACGATGCCATTGGTAAGGGGGATCGGGCAGGTAAAAAAGTCCAAATCAAAGGCCGCGCCGTTTTTGATGAAAAAAAATCAGGACAACGCATCGGGCAATTGAAAGTCGATCAGGATTGGGATCTTGTGGTATTAGTGATCATGAACGAAGATTACGATGCCATCGAAATTTACGAAGCTGATCGAGATACCATTGAGGAAGCCATTGAAGAAAATAAATCGAGCAATCGGAATAAACGCGGCGCCATGTCTCTAGCCAAGTTTAAAATAATTTCAAATCTAGTTTGGACTCAAAACGAAGGATTGTTAGACCCTTCCACTTGGGATAATCAGGCAAGTTTATAAAACCCACTCACCCACTCGTTTCTGTTTTACATCCATGAAAATTTTAGCAATTGACACATCAACTGAGGCCTGTTCTGCTGCGTTAAATATAAACGGTGAAATCCTAACGGAATTTGAAATCGCCCCTCAACAGCACTCACAGCTCATTTTGGGTCAATGCGACAAGTTACTTGCGGCAGCACAATTGGAAGCCTCAGCGTTGGATGCAGTTAGCTTTGGATGTGGACCTGGGTCTTTTACTGGCTTACGAATAGCAGCTGGTGTGACACAAGGAATTGCATTTGCCGCGGACTTGCCTGTTATTGCCATATCAACTTTAGCCGCTCAAGCTCAGCAAATAGCGAGCAAATATCCTTCACTGCCAATTTTATCTGCCATTGATGCACGTATGAAAGAAGTGTATTGGGGATTATATAGGCTTGATACCACAGGCATAGTGATATCCCGAACTCCAGAGCAGGTATGCTCTGCATTGTCGATACATGTCCAGGGAAACGGAAAGATTGTTGGCGTGGGATCTGGCTGGAAGGCTTATTCAACCGACTTACAAACCGCTCTAAAGTCGCAAGATATAACGAATATTTATGCTGATACACTCCCAAGCGCTGAAGAAATTGCTTTATTGGCCGCTGATAAACTACAACGGGGCGAAACACTCAGAGCCGACAAGGCTGTTCCTGTCTATTTGCGCAACAATGTTGCCATTAAAACTGTTGATCGAAAACGCTAATTAGCCATCGGAATTATCATGACCGCTGTTAAACAAATTATATTTTTCACACTAATCACTTTGATATTGGGCTGTGCAAACATTCCACCCCCAGCCAATCCCAATATTGGTGAGCGCTTAAAAATCGTGGAAGTAACGCAGTTGATGAATTCCAAATCAAATGGCGTGAATTTAATCGAAACCAATCTATCCGGTTTGAGTTTGATTGAGATGAATCTGGAAAAAGCCAATATGGCATCTGCCTACTTATATCGAACAGATTTAACAGACTCAAATTTGGAAGGCGCAGATTTGCGGGGTGCGGATTTGAGCTTTGCCACACTTCACAATGTCAATCTACGTAATGCCAATCTCACTGGTGCCATTTTAAAACATACAGATTTTAAAAATACCGACCTCAGCGGTGCTAACTTATCAAATACTGTACTCATTGATGCCATTTTTGACCGAAGCGTGATGAAAAATACGGACTTTTCAAATGCGAATATGCGTAATATTCAAATTAACAAATCACTTTTTGAAGGGGCTCATTTGCAAAGCACCGATTTAACCGGGGCAAGAATTAATGGGGCAGATTTTAAATATGCCAGTATTCATAATGCCACTTTAACGCAAATTGAATTCATGAACTCCAAGTTTCAAGGTGCTAGCTTTTCTAACAGTAATTTATCTCGCAGTGATTTTCGCGACTGTTCTTTTAATGATGCGGATTTATCCTATACCATGGCAATTGAAGTAAATTTCAGTGGTTCGGATCTGCAAGGCAGTCTATTCAAATATAGTGATATGGAAGGTGCCACATTTAACAATGCTAATCTGGCTTTTTCCGACCTGAGCAATGCTAAATTATCACAAGCATTAATGAGAGATGTTAATTTAAGCCAAGCTAAAATAACCAATACACAACTTGAACAAGCTGATTTGTTTCAAGCTCGATTTGTCGGCGCGAAAATCAACCAGACTAATATGAAACAGGCCATACTGATTAAGACGAATTTTTTCAAAGCTGAACTGATTGAAACTGATTTTAGTTCATCGGATTTAACTGATGCAAATTTTCAAGAAGCAGATATAGAAAAAAGCATTTTTAGAAAAGCTGATTTGGCAGATACCAATTTCGTTTTAATTAAAAATATTGAAACAGCGATTGGAATGAAAGAAGCCAAGAATGTTGACGACGCGAAATTTTAGCTTATTTTTTCACAAAAACGGCTAATTTCGTATTTCCCCTTTATTGCTTTATAATTGATTAAATCAATTTAATTAAGCAAATCCCGTGTTACGATTATTTTCTTCCATAGTATTTATACTTATATTTTTAAACAGTTGCAGCCTACTACAACTACCCCAGCACAATAGATATACTTCGATTTCTGAAGATGCCGCTTATGAAAAACTCTTTTCAGACAAGCATGACGTCATAGCAATAAAACCTGTAACCATTAACAAAACAGATTTTTCGTCTCTGAAATTTGAACATTCAAAACTTGCTTATGCCGATTTGAGTTTTAATCGATTCAATAATAGCAATTTTCAACATACAGAATTAAACGATATTATTTTTCACGCTTCAGAAATGTTGGCTGCTGATTTCAGCCATGCAACATTAACAAATATCGATTTTTCCGGAACAGATTTGACTGGCGCCATATTTAAAAACACAACTTTAATCAATGTTAAGTTTAATGGAGCAAATTTAGCCCATAGTATCTTTCAGAACGCCACTATCCATAACAGTAATTTGTTACATGTTTCTTTTAAAGACGCTAAAATTTTAAATACTCAATTTGATCTATGTCAGCTAAGAAACTCGAATTTTAGTTACGCAAAAATTGAATCAGTTAACTTTCTCACCAGCAAACTAAAAGGCACGATATTTATCGATAGCAAATTACGTTATGTACAATTTACAAATGTAGATTTTGAAAATGCTAACTTGGAAAATGCCACTTTAGACTACATTCGTTTCATCAATTCGAATTTAGTTAACTTCAAGGCAAAAAATTCCACATTTATAAACAGTAATTTTCAAAATAATAAGGCGATTGGAATACGGTTACTCAATTCAAATATATTAAATAGCTCGTTTGATAATACTGATATGAGGGAATCACTTTTAGAAGAAACTCAGTTTGTTAATGTCACAATGCGGTATGTTAATTTAGAATTGAGTAAAGTTAACTTTGCGACACTTGATGGGGTTGACCTAACTGGTGCCAACTTATCTCGCGCAAACTTTAAACGTGCCTCACTGATAAAAAGTAATTTAGCTGACACATCAAACAAGTGGACAAGTTTTATAATGGCAGATTTAAACTCTGCCTCTTTTGAAAATGCTGATATTCATAAAGCAGACTTTCGTGGGGCAGACTTGAACAATACCAATTTTCGTAACATAAAAAATATTAAATTTGCGATAGGTTTTGACAAAGCTAATAATTACACATCATCAAAATCATTCAATAAGTAGTTATTGAATATAAATCTTCAAATAAATTTTTCTTTTTACCCGACTTTTTTAATAAATTATTGATTTACTAGGAAATATTATATTTTTTAATTTTCTGGACATAAGCCCTTTTTCAGCTATCATTAAGTTTGATAAAAAGATTTATTTCTCTTCTTATCAGATTCTATTTAAATTTTTTAGCTTTTGTAACGGCAAAAATTCTCAATAGGAGGAAGAATAGCGCATAACTGTAAACACCAATCTTCAAGTTTTGTAGAAGTTTATTGTTTGTTATATTTTTTTACTTTCTCGTGAGGATGCGAATACATTTCCACAATATTATTGAAAACTAAGCCAAACGGCAAATTCGATTGTGATGCAAATGAAATTCGCATTCTCACTTAAAATTCTCGCGAGTTATTTAATCCTGATAGATAAAAGGTAGTCCTTAGTGATTGTTATCAATTCCAATCAGCTATCACGTTTTGCCCTACCCACTCAAAAAGAAAAAGATTTAGTATTCGATAACACGACGTTTAGAGATAACTTTCAGCACTATCAATCGAATAATACAGCCGGTACTCCTTCATCGACGACAAATAATTCTCTAATTCAACAATTTACGTCTAACTTAGCTCTACGGAATTTTCCCAACAACACTTTTAAATACCATTTATCTAAAGTTGCATCGAACGCTGTTGAACAATACGAGACATTGGCAAACTTAGAGAAGCTACAAGCAAGAGATAAAATACTGGGGATTAGAGAAGTCGTATAACTTTACATTGGTCAGTACCACGTATGACTTGTATTTATCTTTTCAAAAATACGAAAGGCGAAAAAAAACCGCAGTATTTTAACCGCGGTTTTTTTACAACATTTTAGAACTGTGCTTTTTAAGTTTAAGCTTCTTCGGCTAAAACAGCTTTCATACTTAATCGAATTCGACCTTGCTTATCAATCTCAAGCACTTTAACTTTGATTTGATCACCTTGTGACAATTTGTCACTCACATTTTCTACGCGTTCTTCACAAATTTGAGAAATGTGAACTAAACCGTCTCGGCCTGGCAAAATGGTAACAAAGGCGCCGAAATCCATTATTTTCGACACTTTACCGTTGTAGATTTTACCTACTTCAACGTCTGTTGTTAGTTCTTCAACACGACGTTTTGCTTCCATACCAGCGGCGCGATCAACTGAAGCTATCTTAACCGTACCATCGTCAGTAATATCGATGCTACACCCAGTCTCTTCGGTAATTGAGCGAATTGTAGCACCGCCTTTACCGATAACATCTCGTATACGATCAGGATTAATTTTCAAAGTGACGTATCGTGGTGCAAATTCAGATAGATCCTTCCGTGGTTCTGAAAGCACCTTATTCATTTCACCTAAAATGAACATGCGTCCATTTTTGGCTTTTTCTAAAGCAACTTCCATAATTTCACGAGTGATACCGGTAATCTTAATATCCATTTGTAAGGCAGTTATGCCTTCAGTGGTCCCTGCCACTTTAAAATCCATATCACCAAGGTGATCTTCATCACCCAGGATGTCAGATAATACAGCGTAACCACTGTCTTCTTTGATCAATCCCATGGCAATACCTGCAACAGGTGCTTTTAAAGGCACACCCGCATCCATGAGTGCAAGGCTGCTTCCGCAAACAGAAGCCATGGAACTGGAACCATTTGATTCAGTAATTTCAGAAACTACACGGACAGTATATGGGTAACTTTCCATATCAGGCATTACAGCTAAAACGCCCCGTTTAGCCAATCGGCCGTGGCCAATCTCTCTGCGCTTGGGAGAGCCAACAAATCCTGTTTCACCAACACAAAAGGGAGGAAAATTGTAATGCAACATGAAAGAATCTTTATGCTCGCCTTCAATTGCATCAATTATTTGCGCATCACGTTCAGTTCCCATAGTGGTGACAACGACAGCTTGGGTTTCACCCCGTGTGAATAATGCTGAACCATGGGTGCGTGGCAAAATTCCGGTACGTACTGTAATAGGACGCACACTGTCCTGATCACGACCATCAATACGAGGATTACCGTCAATGATTCTTGTACGAACAATAGATTTTTCTAAGCTAGAAATAGCATTGGATACGTCTGCTTTGGACCAACCAGACTCATCATCATCTGAGGCACTTAACTCATCAATGAGGGAAGTACGAATTTCCCCTAATTGATCTTGGCGCGCCATTTTATCTTGAATTTGGTACGCTTCAGTAATTGCAGATCCTACTTTACTTGAAACCGAATCGACTAACGCTTGATCTTTTTCAGCTGGAGTCCAATCCCATGCTTCATTGTTTACTTCTGCAGCCAATTCATTGATGGCTTTAATCACAACTTGCATTTGCTCATGACCAAACATCACAGCGTCAAGCATAACTGATTCAGAGAGAATATTTGCCTCCGATTCAACCATGAGTACCGCTGTATCAGTACCTGCGACCACTAGGTCTAGATCAGAGTCTTTTAAATCTGTCTGTGATGGATTTAGCAAATATGCACCATCTTTGTATCCCACTCGTGCACAACCAATAGGTCCTGCAAAAGGAACCCCGGTTATGGCAACAGACGCTGATGCGCCAATCATGGCCACAACATCAGGATCGATCTCTGGATCAATCGACATAACAGTGGCAATGATTTGAACTTCGTTAGTGAAGCCTTTAGGGAAAAGCGGTCGTAAAGGGCGATCGATTAAACGTGAAGTGAGTGTTTCTTTTTCACTTGGACGCCCTTCTCGCTTAAAAAAACCACCGGGTATTTTACCCGCTGAATAGGTTTTTTCTTGGTAGTTAACTGTCAGTGGGAAAAAATCTCGACCTTCATCTGCTTCTTTTCTCGCAACACACGTCACCATCAAGACGGTATCACCCATGCTTACCATGATAGCGCCAGTGGCTTGTCGAGCAATTTCGCCGGTTTCCAGTGTTACTGTATGATTACCGTATTGAAAACTTTTCCTAATAGGGGTCACTATATTGTCCTTATCTGCGATGTTTTATTTACGTAAACCAAGTCGAGAAATAAGTGAACGATAACGCTCAACATTTTTCTTTTTCAAGTAATCTAATAATTTACGGCGAGAACTTACCATTCTAAGTAATCCTTGTCGTGAATGGTGATCATGGATATGACTCTTAAAGTGACCCGATAAGGCGTCAATATTGGCAGATAACAATGCAACCTGAACTTCAGGTGAGCCTGTATCGCCAGGTTTGGTTTGATAATCTTCAATAATTTTGGCTTTGGCTGTATTATCTAATGCCATTTTTCACTCCTAAACTAAGCGGTTTTTCAATTGCGCGTATATTACCTGCACATCTCTTTGGGAACAAGTCAATCTACCGTAAAACGAGTAAATTTAATGATTTAGGTTGATTTTATTGCTGAATCAAGCTGCATTGACCAGACGGCGAGGTGCAACTCTACCGTCATCCAATATTTGCCCTACACCAAGAAAATCACCTTGCTGTTCAAACAACCTAACCCAACCGTCGGTTGGCGCTCTAGGCACCAAAACCGGTTGGCCTTGGCGCAGATAATAGGCTGCATCGGTCGTTAACTCTAAACCCGGCCAATCACAAAGTGCCTGCTGCATTGGCATAATAAATTCGTCCATGGCGGCAAAGGCTTTTTCATCTCGTAATTGTTTGATTTTGTCGAAGCTAACAGCGTTTTGTAAATGAAAAACACCGACATCTCCCCGCCTTAAAGCAGTGACATGAGCACCACAACCCAATTTTTCGCCAATATCTTCAACTAGGGTTCGGATATAGGTACCTTTTGAGCAATGAACCAAAAATGTCAATTTCTCGCCCTGCAAAGACACTTCTGAAATTGAGCTAATCGTTACTTTTCGCGTTTCTCTCTCAACCTCGACACCCTTGCGAGCGAGTTTGTACAAGGGTACGCCGTTTTGCTTGAGCGCGGAATGCATTGGTGGAATTTGATCTATTTCACCAACAAAAGTGGATAGTATTTCGTTAATGTAATCCAGACTAAAATCTGGCACATTACGCTGTTCTACGATATGTCCTTCGGTATCTCCACAACTGGTGCGTACACCTAATTGACATTCGGTGATATAACTTTTGTCTGCGTCGAGTAAAAATGCTGAAATTTTGGTGGCTTCGCCAAAACAAATGGGCAACAAACCAGTAGCCAATGGATCAAGACTTCCCGTATGTCCGGCTTTTTTTGCATTGTACATACGTTTAATTTGTTGCAAGGCCTCATTGGATGAAAGACCTAGTGGTTTATCCAGCAGCAAAATTCCATCTAGCGTTCTGCCACGGCTACCTTTTCGTCTTGCCACATTTAACTCCGGTAATTATTTTCGATCAGATTCTATGGCAGCGTCAATTAAGCTTGCTAAGCGATCACCACGGATGGTACTCACATCATATTTAAAATGTAATTCAGGGGTAATTCTGAGTTTAATTCGCTGCCCCAGCTCTCGCCTTAAAAATCCGCTTGCCCGATCTAATCCGACTAAAATTTCGTTATCAACAGATTCTTCATAATGACCTAAAACAGTGAAATAAACCGTAGCGTGGGAGAAATCTTTACTCACTTTAACTGCAGAAATGGTCACCCATTTGACACGCGGATCTTTTACTTCCTGTTGTAAAAGTTGCGCCAATTCACGTTGGATTTGCTCACCAACACGGCGTGTACGACTACCAACATCTTCGTTTGTATGACTCATTAAATTGTACGTTCGACCTTAACGCGCTCATAAACTTCGATTTGGTCCCCAACTTTTACATCGTTATAATTTTTTACGCCGATACCACATTCAGTGCCATTTTTCACTTCATTGACATCGTCTTTAAAACGTCGCAGGGATTCTAACTCACCCTCATAAATCACTACATTATCGCGTAATACACGAATAGGATTACTTCGTTTAACTGTACCTTCGGTTACCATGCAACCCGCAATTGCACCCAGTTTTGGTGAACGAAATACATCGCGTACTTGAGCCAATCCAATAATTTCTTCTTTAAATTCAGGCGCCAACATACCGCTCATTGATGATTTAATCTCATCGATGACATCGTAAATTACACTGTAATAGTGTAAATCAATATCTTCTTCTTCAATGATTCGTCGAGCTGAAGCATCAGCACGTACATTAAAACCAATAACAATCGCACTGGAAGCCAACGCCAGATTGGCATCTGATTCAGTGATACCACCGACACCACTTGCAACAATACTCACCCTAACTTCCTCAGTAGAGAGATTTGTAAGCGAGTCTGATAGAGCTTCCAGGGAACCGCGGACATCAGTTTTTAACACAACATTTAATGTCGAAACTTCGCCCTCTTCCATTTGGCTAAATAAATTTTCCAGTTTAGCCGCTTGTTGTTTTGCGAGTTTAACTTCACGATATTTACCTTGTCGGAACAAGGCGATCTCTCTCGCTTTCTTCTCAGTTGGAACAACAATCGCTTCATCACCTGCTTCAGGTGTACCAGACAGCCCTAAAACTTCCACAGGAATTGATGGTCCAGCAGATTCAATAGACTGGCCATTTTCATCGAGTACGGCCCGAATACGTCCAAACTCATGGCCGGCTAACACGATATCGCCTTTTTTCAAGGTACCGGACTGAACCAGTAGCGTTGCCACTGGCCCACGGCCTTTATCTAATCGCGACTCAACAACCACACCTGTGGCTGAGCCTGTTGCGATAGCTTTTAATTCGAGTACTTCGGATTCCAATAAGACTGCATCGAGTAATTCATCAATTCCTTCACCTGTTTTTGCTGAAACAGGCATAAACATAACATCGCCACCCCAGTCTTCAGGTATGACATTTTCTTGAGATAATTCGTTTTTAACACGATCTGGATCTGCAGCTTCTTTATCCATTTTATTAACAGCAATGATTATAGGAACCTCTGCTGCACGTGCGTGTTGAACTGCCTCTTTAGTTTGTGGCATCACGCCATCATCTGCTGCAACCACGATAATAACAATATCCGTTAATTTAGCCCCGCGAGCCCGCATTGAGGTAAATGCCGAGTGACCTGGCGTATCTAAAAACGTGATCATGCCTTTATCTGTTTCAACATGATATGCACCTATGTGCTGCGTAATTCCGCCTGCTTCACCTGATGCAACTTTTGCTTCACGAATGTGATCGAGTAACGAGGTTTTACCATGATCGACATGACCCATTACCGTCACGACGGGTGAGCGTGAAACCAGTTCTCCATCATTGGTTTTTTTCGCCAATTCGTCTTCGAGTGAACTCTCACTCATACGCACTGGTTTGTGCCCCATTTCTTCAACGATCAGAATTGCTGTATCCTGATCCAACACCTGATTAATAGTCGCCATTGTACCCAAGGTCATTAACAACTTAATGACTTCAGCGGCTTTGATAGACATTTTTTGCGCTAAATCTGCAACACTAATGGTTTCCGGAACTTCTACTTCATAAACAATTGGTGCTGTAGGTTTTTCAAAACCATGTTGTTGAGACGAGGCATCACTTGCAACGCGTGATTGGCGAGCTGATTTGGTTTTTTTCTTACGTCTACCAGACTTATCAGAGGCAACATGTAATTCTTTACGATCGAATTCTGCGTCTGTTTTACCTTTACGTTTTTTCTTTTTGCCAGCAGATTTATCATCTCGCACTTCTGCAACTTGATTTGCTTCAACTTGTTCTCTTGCGATTTCTTCTGCAGACCGTTTATCTTCTTCTTTTGGTTTTACTTTGGCTTTTTTCTTTTTGGCTTCTTCTTTCTTGGCTTCGAGTTCAGCAGCTTGTTGTTCCGCTAGTTTCGCTTCTTCAGCGTTCTTAGCCGCAACTTCTTCAATTTTTTCATGCGCATCTTCACGTTCTTTTTGTTGTCTTAACTTCGCTTCAGCGGCAGCTTTCGCAACGGCTTTATCCTCATCTGAAATGGTTTCACTGCGCTTAACGTAGGTTCGTTTTTTCCGGACTTCGACACTAATTGTGCGAGTGCTTGCTTTGCCCTGCCCTATACCGCCACTTTGACTGGTCTTACCTTTGATTTCACTAACAGTTTTACGTTTTAATGTAATACGTTTTGGTGTTGATTCGCCTTCAGCTTTGCCATGACGACCACGTAAATGACTGAGGAGCGTCATTTTTTCATCATCGGTAATAATTTCATCAGAAGCTTTTGCTGACAACCCAGCATCGCTTAATTGTGCAATTAAACGATCGACAGGAATACCAACCACTTCCGCAAATTGTTTTACCGTTACATCCGACATAGATACTCCTTAAGTTTATTCCTTAGCCTTCTTCAGTACTGAACCAAGGTTCGCGTGCTTTCATAATTAATGCTGCCGCTTTTTCTTGATCTACGTCGATGATTTCAATTAAATCATCCACTGCTTGTTCAGCCAAATCTTCCATCGATTTTATTTTATGTTTTGCCATTTGTGTGGCTAACTCTTCAGTCATGCCTTCCATTTCAATAAGGTCTTTTTCTGGTACGTCTTCATCAAGCTCTTCTTCAGCAATCGCTTGAGCGAGGACATAATCTCGTGCTCGTTGCCGCAACTCTTCAACGATACCTTCGTCAAATTCTTCGATAGCTTCCATTTCATGCTTCGGTACGTACGCTACCTCATCCATGCTAGAAAAACCTTCTTCAATCAGAATGCTTGCCACTTCCTCGTCAACATCCAAACCTTCCATGAAGACTTTTAAAATTGACGCAGATTCTGCTTCACTCTTTTCATCAGCCTGGGATTCCGTCATCACATTAATTTCCCAGCCTGTAAGTTCGCTAGCCAATCTTACATTTTGACCACCACGGCCAATGGCTTGAGACAATTGATCTTCCGCAACGGCGACGTCCATTGCTTCTCGATCTTCATCTACAACAATGGAAACAACTTCAGCGGGCGACATTGCGTTAACCACAAATTGTGCAGGGTTGTCATCAAAAACTATAATATCTACGCGTTCACCTGCTAATTCATTAGATACCGCTTGTACACGAGAACCTCGCATACCAACACATGCACCTACCGGGTCTATACGAGGATCGTTCCCGCGAACCGCAATCTTTGCACGCATACCTGGATCGCGCGCAGCACTCACAATATCGATAAGCCCTTCGCCCACTTCTGGCACTTCCAGCTTAAACAGTTCAATGAGTAATTGGGGTGCCACTCGGCTGATAAAAATTTGCGGTCCACGCGCTTCACTTCTGACTTCACGTAAAAATCCGCGAACGCGATCACCGGGTCGTAAAGTTTCTCGAGGTATCAAATCCTCTCGAAGTATCACACCTTCCGCATGACCACCAAGATCAATATGGACATTCCCCTTTTCCATGCGTTTTACAACGCCGTTTATGAGCTCACCTTCTCGTTCAAGAAATTCCTCAACCACTTGCGCTCGCTCGGCTTCTCGTACTTTTTGCACAATAACCTGCTTTGCAGTTTGAGCTGCAATACGACCAAACTCGACTGATTCGATAGGTGTTTCTATATAACCGCCAATTTCGATATCCGGATTTTTGGTTTGTGCTTCCGGCAGCAGCATTTGCTTCGAAGGCGTTTCAAACTCTTCATCATCCAGATCCATTACCAACCAGCGTCGAAATGTTTCATAATCACCTGTAGACCGATCTATACAAACGCGTGCTTCAATATCTTCGCGATACTTTTTCCGTGTAGCGGTTGCCAACGCTGCTTCAATCGCTTCAAAAATTATGGATTTCTCCACCCCTTTCTCGTGCGATACAGCGTCAACTACAAGCAATATTTCCTTACTCATCTTTACCATCTCCAAAGAGAAATATTCAAAATTCGGGTACCAAGTTGGCTTTATCAACCATATCGATAGATAGTGAAACAGTTCTGTTGTCCAGCTCTAAATTCACAGATCCATCAATGATCGATTTTATGAGGCCAGTAAAATTTCGTTGGCCGTCAATCGGCATCTTCATGCGTATCACGCATTCATGCCCAATAAATTGTTCAAAATGAGCAATGGTAAATAGCGGTCTATCAAGTCCAGGTGACGAAACCTCAAGGTTATATTCACCTCGAATTGGATCTTCTACATCCAATAAAGCACCGACTTGGCCGCTCACTTTACTGCAATCATCTACGGTTACACCGTCAGGAGTGTCAATATAAACGCGCAATATTGAATGTTTACCTTGAGACAAATATTCAACACCAACCAACTCATAACCTAATGCTGCGACCACAGGCTCTATCAAGTCCTGTAAATTGTTGCGTTTACTCATAGATACCCTGTAAACAAAAAGTGGGCCGAAGGCCCACTTTTTTTGTCATTCTTATTTTGCCTAACCGAGTCATCACACAGCGATCAGGCATTGGTCATGTTAATCATAACCAAGCGCGTAAGTCGTTATTCTTTAAACATAATTGCGCTTTTATTCATGTTCGTATCCAAAAAAATAGACACCAGATGTGTCTTGCAGCCGTATAATAGGAGATAAACTTCAGATTTTCAAGAATTTTTACGTATTATTTTAAAACCAGTACAGGAAAAACTTAAAAGATTTAATTGCGATACATTAAGTCTAAATTAGCATTTAGTTATATGGAACTTAAGCACTTATAAATAATCAACATTTAGGCTTTGCAGCCGATTAGGTCACTGGGTACGGATAGTGTTAATTAATCCCTGTTTAAGTTAGCTAAACTATTGTTTTGATTAGTGCGGCGTTTTTTTTCACTTTCAAAATTTACACTTATCCTGCAATACTTCCAAACAGTTAATCATTTTATATGAACAGGCAAGAGTAGTTAGGGGACTTTATTACATGTTTCTGGCCAAGAATTTAAAACATAACGGCATCAACTTTTTACTTTTTGTAATAATCCTCCTTATTTTTGGATGTGCAGAGACATTACCTCCCGGAATTACTGGTGGCGGTAATGTTGAGTTTGATGAAACGAGATATAACAGCGCTGATCCTCTTCGTGGCGGTCGATTATATGATAAGTGGTGGGAAGAGCGTTCCATTCAAAAACCCTCTGGCGCGAATCCAATCTGGATGGAAATTGTTAAATTCGTTCCAACTAATACCAATGGCAACGAAAACCAATGGCGTTGTAAAGAATGCCATGGCTGGGATTACAAAGGTGCAACCGGCGCCTACGGACCAAACAGCAGTCACTATACCGGTGTCCGCGGACTCAACAACGCCAATGAAGAATTCACCTCAGAACATGTATTCGATATGATCATCAATGGCGAGGTACCCTATCGACCTGATGGTGCCACCGTTATCGCAAGCAAGCTAAGACACCGCTATGCCAGCGACAATATTAGCGATAATTTAATGAGTATCAATGATGCCTACGATCTGACAAGTTTTGTCATGCTAAAGGCTAACCAAGATGCGGGTAATCCCACAGCTGGTGATTCAGCAAGCGGGGCCGCTGTATTCGAAAGTGTTGGTTGGGGTTGTGGGAATTCTGGCTGCCATACGCCCACCGCCACTTTAACACCGAACTTGGCAGATATTATTGACGTTGCCCAAACCAATCCACAAGAATTTTTACATAAAGTAAGATACGGTTCACCAGGCAGTTTAATGCCTGATGGCTTAGACAGAATAAGCGCCCAAGATGTCCGAGCTTATGTAGCCGCAGGTGCGCCTACAAACGAAGTACCTAACAGTAATTTTATCCAAGCTACTTACGACGCACTGGGGCCGATCGACGTTGTCAAAGGAGGCAAACTTTATGACAAATATTGGGAGGTCGCTGTAGCAACAGAACCACCGTCTACCCATCCACGATGGCCCACAACAAATACCGCAATCAGCGGCTCCGGTACATGGCGCTGCAAAGAATGTCACGGTTGGGATTACCGGGGTGCAGACGGCGCCTATGCAACAGGCAAACACGCGACAGGTATTCAAGGTATTGTGACAACCACCGGCTTTATCATGCAAAATTCCGGCGCCGCGGGTGTTTATGGATTTTTAAAAACCAACGTTGAACATGGCTTCACCATGACTTTTACTGAAGACGAATTCTATCAATTAACAAAATTTATTATGACCATGCGTACGGAAGTTGCAGCGAGCCAAAGTGGGGTGAATTTCATCGACGACGCCACAAAACTCACCAAAGGTACAGATGCAGCAAACGGTAAGGTATTGTACGACACAGCCAACACAGCTTCTTGCTCCAATGCAGGTTGCCACGGTGAAGACGGCAAGGCGTTTGATTTCGCTGATGGGGATCTCGATAATCCACCTAATGAATTTGTTCACCATATCGCTCAAGAAAACCCCTGGGAATTCATCCACAAAATTCGCTTTGGACAACCAAACTATCCTGCAATGCCTACCTTGTATAATTCAGCTTCTGCCACAGAAAATACCATCCAAGCAGCTGCTGATATCCTAGCTTACTCACAAACCAACCTGGTACCCAGCATTAAACGCGCAGGTTTACTATATGACAAATGGTGGGATGTAGAAGGGATTAAGGATGCAACGGTGCCAGCTAATCGCAACGCAACTTGGGTCAGCAATGCCGGTACTGCGGATACGGCAAAAGTATCCGACAATTCGACCTGGCGTTGCAAAGAATGCCATGGTTGGGATTATCAAGGTGTTCACGGTGCCTACGGTTATGACGGTGATACAACCGGAAAACATTATTCCGGTATACGTGGTTACCTGGGACCCCTTAAATCTGCAGACAAAGCAGATAGTGTGCTCATCGAAGCAATTAAAACCGGTAACGCTCGCGAGCTTTTAACAGATCATGACTTTGGCCGTTTCCTGAGTGATTCAGACATTCAACTATTGGTAGATTTTATTAAAGATACCGCCCTCGGTGTTCCAGCTTCGGTAGAAGTTTATAACAATCTACTAACGACGGGTAATGCAACACAAGGTAAAATCGTGTATGACGAAGAATCACCCGGTAATTGCCTGGCCTGCCATGGAGACAAAGGTACCACCATTGCAACCGTCGATGTTGGAGCCATCGCTAATGATAATCCACAAGAATTTTTACACAAAGTCCGTTATGGTCACCCCGGCTCAGCGATGTTGCCGACCAGTACTGGATTCACCGGTCTAACTCAAGAATTCGCGAGCAACGTATTAGCCTATGCCAAAACCTTGAGTGCTGGCGGCGGCCCCGATCCTGATCCTAATCCAACTTATTCCTATGATACTGCTGATCCTGTACGTGGTGGACGACTCTACGATAAATGGTGGAAGGAAATGCAAGCAACGGATGAAACGGTACAAAATCCAATTACCATGAATCCCCTATGGGCGACTAAAGATGCAACCGTGCCTGATTTTCCGGATACCTGGACCGCTAACAAACAAATAGAAAGCTCCTGGCGCTGTAAAACCTGTCATGCCTGGAATTACAAAGGTGTTGGCTTTAGTGCCGGTGACCCAGATAATTTAATTAACAAAATTGCATTACGCCAAGTCACATTTCCCGATGCAATCGACTTGCAAAACTACTTGTATAACTGGATTAAAAACGGTTTAGGAAATGCTGATCACAAATTTGGTGAAGTGTTACCAGCCATTCCATCACCCATGGGTGAGCGAGAACTATGGGACTTGGTCAGGTTTTTATTGGATGGTGGCGTGATTGATTCCAGCTCGAATATTGTGGCAGGCATAGCTATTGGTGTTGACACCAATAATGGCCAAGGACTCTATACTGGCTCAGTGGAGCCCACAGTAAATTGTGTTGACTGTCACGGCGCTGATGGCAAAACCTCGCCACCAATAGATCAAGGAGGAAGTGGCGACGCATTGGATATTTTTGACATTGCGGCGTCTGGTAGCAATCCTTGGGAGTACTTGCACAAAGTACGTTTTGGTCAACCTGGGACTAGCATGCCTGCAATTTTTCGCACCGGTTCTTTAACCGATCAGGATGCTTTTGATTTATTGGGATATGGTCAGCAACAATTTAACGCCCGATAATTTACATCGAGAAATTTAATTAGCCATTGTTTTTACAATGGCTAATTTCGAATGCTTAATAATTCTTATTATAAATATTTACTTACAGATTTACGTATACGCCAAAACTTATTTAAATCATTTGCCTTTAACACAAATTTTTTATCAAAATCTGGAATCAATACTAACTCTGAGATTTTTTCATTCTTGAGAAAGTCGATAAAAGTTTTCAAATAATCCTCAATCAGCCTCTCTTTTTCATCAATTTGTAGCAAGTCCAAATACACACACGAAGAATCATTGATGACAAGGTCATTGATATCCGATTCACTATCAAGTCTTCGTGTTTTTGCTTTTCCCAATTTGGCAAGACCTAAAATCTCATTACTATTTGATAACACACATTCAAAATCAGATTGATAGGTTGCTGGTAGAGTCCCGCCTCCCCAAAACCAGAGACTATTAAACTCAGGTTTACCATTCAGAATTCTTTTTTGATTAGTGGTGGAATGATGTAACAGCATTTGTGATTCATTACTTATTTTGCGCCACAATAAATTATCAGCGTCCTGTGGCGAATATCTTAGAACATTGGCACCAAGCATTAATTGAGGTGCGTACTTAGAAACATCAAAACCTTTCTTTGCACAACAGATCCATCTGTTAGGCGCAATAAACGAAAATTCAAGGTTATACGCCTTGAAATAATCATTCAATTCAATACAAAAAGAATTAGCTTCCTCCTTATTCAACTCAAAACCATCTGCTCTTGATAGAGATAAATGCTCTCGGTTGGGCTGCATCAAAACGGGTTCAGCGTAACAAACCCAAGAATCTAAACAATTACCCAATGCATAAAGCTCTAAAGCCGCATGACAATCTCCAAAATCAGGTTTAATTTTTGAGAAAAAAGAAAACAATCCAAGGTTATTATTTTGTCTTTCAAAAGTATATTGGTTTGCTTTTGATATAACCGTTGTCAGAATTGGTAGCTCACCCCCCTCCTGAGAACTCGTTAAAAATGGAAATAACTGCGGTACCGAAAAAATTAATGATTTACGAGGGGACAAATTTTAACCTTAATATTAGTAAATAAGCCAAGATGAATTGATATTAAATATTAGATCATACCCCAAAACACCTGTTCAATTTGACCACAATCATCAGCTAGGGTAAGTTACGCCTCTTTTAACAGGGGAATAAATCGTGGCTCGAAAAAGCGACACCCAAAATTTTGAAAAATCCTTGGCAGAGTTAGAAGAAATCGTTTCAAACATGGAACAAGGTGAACTGAGCCTTGAAGAATCCCTAAAAGCTTTTGAGAAAGGTGTTAAGTTAAGTAAAGACTGCCAAAAAGCACTACAAACTGCAGAACAGAAAGTTAACAAATTAGTAGAAAAAGAACAGGGTCTGGTGTTTGAAGAATTCGACCCGGATCAGGAGCCGTCTTAAATCAATGCAAAAACTGTCTGATCGGCTTCGTGAATTACAAACCATAACTGACGAAGCTTTGCTCTCATATTTACCCCAACCCGAAACAGAACCCGAACGTCTGCATCAGGCGATGCATTATGTGGTATTCAATGGTGGTAAACGAATAAGACCTGCTTTGCTTTATGCCACAGGAGAAGCACTAGGAGCCAAATTTGAAATGCTCCACAAAGCTGCAACTGCAGTGGAATTAATTCATGCTTATTCCCTAACTCACGATGACTTGCCGGCAATGGATGATGATGACCTCAGACGAGGAAAACCCACCTGTCATAAAGCATTTGATGAAGCGACAGCGATATTAGCAGGCGATGCCTTACTAACGCTGGCTTTCGATATTTTAAGCCAACATGATGAGCTCATTGCGCAAAATCAACTTGCCATGATTCAAACCCTGGCCAAAGCCAGTGGTGCTGCTGGTATGGTCGGTGGCCAAGCCATCGATTTGTATGCAGTGGGCCATGATTTGAACATTGACCAATTAAAGAATATGCATTCCAAGAAAACGGGCGCTTTAATTAACGCCAGTGTTCTTTTGGCTGCTTATGCATCCAATGCGTCTGAGCATCAGCGATGCTTGCTATCAAATTACGCAGACTGCATCGGCCTTTCGTTTCAGATATGGGATGATGTATTAGACGTCATCGGCGATACCGAAGTCATCGGAAAATCCCAAGGTTCTGATCAAGCTTTAAACAAACCCACCTATGTAACACTATTAGGCCTCGATGGCGCAAAACAGGCTGCAAAGACACTTCATTTGCAGGCGTTAGCCGCATTAGAAGAATTTGACTCCCCAGCTGATACCTTGCGCCAAATATCGGCGTATATTATTAAAAGAGATAAATAACCATAAGAATAGTAAATTACTCTTTGTTTTTATTATAAATATGCCTCGTACTATTGACGATAGACTTATCGTGTAGAACCGATAAAAAACTTGCATCGAGATTGCATAAAGTCCATCATTTGACTCACAAAACAACGCACTGCCCAAAAATTATTAGAATGACTGAATCGACAAGCTACCCTCTACTAGATAACGTAAGTTCAACCTCTGACTTGCGTGATCTGTCTGAGCATCAACTCCCACAACTCGCAAGTGAATTAAGGGCATTCCTATTACAGTCTGTTGGTGAGACTGGAGGCCATCTGGCTGCGGGTTTGGGCACTGTCGAACTCACAATCGCCCTACATTATATTTACAACACACCCTTTGATCGATTGATTTGGGATGTTGGTCATCAAAGCTACCCACATAAAATTCTCACTGGTCGCAAAGCAAAGATGTCGAGCCTGCGAAAAAAAGATGGAATTTCAGGATTCCCAAAACGCGGAGAAAGTGAATACGACACCTTTGGCACAGGTCACTCAAGTACCTCCATTAGTGCCGCTTTAGGCATGGCACTCAGTGCTAGGCTACAAAATACCAATCGACGTATTGTTGGCATTATTGGTGATGGTGCTTTAACAGGTGGAATGGCATTTGAAGCATTAAGTCATGCAGGCACATTGGATACAAACATGCTGGTCGTTTTGAACGACAATGACATGTCGATCTCTCCCAATGTGGGTGGTATGTCAAATTACCTGGCAAAAATTCTTTCCGGCAAACTTTATCATCAGGTCAGAGAAAGCAGTAAAAAAGTGTTATCTGTTGCCCCTACACTTTCAGAGCTAGCTAAACGCGCAGAAGAACACGTGAAAGGCATGGTCGTACCCGGTACTTTGTTTGAAGAATTGGGATTTAATTACATTGGCCCTATCGATGGCCATGACATGCCAACACTGTTGGAAACCTTGCGCAATCTCAGAGAATTTGAAGGTCCGCAATTTTTGCACATTGTGACTAAAAAAGGAAAAGGTTACCAACCTGCTGAAGAGAATCCCTGTAAATTTCATGGTGTCACGCCATTCGATGTAGCAACAGGTGAAATGCTGAAAAACACTAAACCCAGCACGCCAACCTATACACAAGTTTTCGGTGAATGGCTTTGTGACATGGCCGAAGCTGATGAACGTTTGGTAGCAATAACACCGGCCATGCGAGAAGGGTCTGGCATGGTGGAATATTCCCAGAGATTTCCAGCTCGGTACTACGACGTTGGCATTGCCGAACAACACGCTGTAACACTTGCTGCCGGATTAGCGTGCGAAAATATTAAACCGATAGTCGCCATTTATTCCACTTTTTTGCAACGTGGGTATGACCAGCTAATACACGACGTTGCAATTCAAAACCTACCAGTCATGTTTGCCATTGATCGTGGTGGATTAGTCGGACCAGACGGTCCAACTCACGCGGGTAGTTTTGATCTGAGTTATTTACGTTGCATTCCCAATATGGTTATCATGGCTCCAGCAGATGAAAATGAGTGCCGGCAAATGCTGTACACCGGTTTCTGTTTTGACGGGCCATCAGCGATTCGCTATCCAAGAGGCCAAGGCCCTGGCGCAAGCGTTCAAAAAATTATGCAAAAACTGCCTATTGGTAAAGCTGATATTCTTCGAAAAGGCCATCATATTGCCATACTTGCTTTCGGCTCCATGTTAGGCCCCGCTATGGCCGCCGCCGAAAAATTGGATGCAACCGTTGTTAATATGCGTTTTATCAAACCGTTAGATGAAAACATGGTTATCGAGATGGCAAGACAGCATGAACTCATCGTTACAGTCGAAGAGAATGCTGTTGCTGGCGGTGCCGGCAGCGCGGTAAACGAAGTGTTGGTATCAATGACTCCTCCTCCTACAATTATCAACCTGGGATTACCCGATAAATTTGTCGACCACGGTGAACATGGTGTATTATTGAGCGATTGCGGTTTGGATGAGGCAGGCATTATCGCTTCAATCAAACAAATTCAAAAAACTAATTTAGCTCAAACACTTTCGTTAAGCACTAATACCAAGTAAAATACTCAACTATTATGAATCCCTGTTATACCTTAAAAGTGGTAACTGACTTTGCCGCATCTCATGCATTAAGAAACTACGAGGGCGCTTGCCAACGTTTGCATGGTCACAATTGGAAAGTCGAAGTTGAAGTTTTAGCGACTCAACTTAATGACGTGGGAATGGGAATTGATTTTAAAGCCATTAAATCTGCAACCAATCAAGTACTAGAAGGTTTGGATCATTATCATCTTAATGATATTCCACCCTTCAACAAAATCAATCCCACAGCTGAAAACATTGCAAGTTTCTTGTATCAGGAAATTTCTAAAATTATTAATGAAGATTTCGTATCTGTGAGCGCGATAACTGTATGGGAAACAGAACGCGCTTGTGTACGTTATTCCGAGGATAGAAAATGACAACAATCGTTGAGTCACCCATTGAAGACGTTCAAAATTCTGCAGATTCTAGACATATTGCCATTGATAAAGTCGGCATTAAAGATATTCGTCATCCTGTAAAAGTTCGTGACCGCACTGGTGGCGACCAACATACCATTGCCAATTTTAATATGTATGTGAATTTGCCCCACAACTTTAAAGGCACCCACATGTCTCGTTTTGTGGAAATTCTCAATTTGCATGAGCGAGAAATTACAGTCGATTCTTTTAAAGAAATGCTATCAGAAATGACAGAAAAGCTTGAAGCTGAGTCTGGTCATATCGAAATGAAATTTCCCTATTTCATCAATAAAGCCGCACCAATTACGCAGGTAGAAAGTTTACTGGATTATGAAGTTACTTTTATCGGTGAAATTCATAAAGACCAGTCTAGCCTGACCATTAAAGTGATTGTACCTGTAACCAGCTTGTGTCCTTGCTCTAAAAAAATCTCTGAATACGGCGCTCATAATCAACGATCTCATGTGACGGTAAGCGTGAGAACTCAGTCCTTTGTCTGGATCGAAGAACTCATTGACTTAATTGAAGAACAAGCATCCTGTGAACTCTATGGATTACTAAAAAGACCCGATGAAAAGTTTGTTACTGAGAAAGCTTACGACAACCCTAAGTTTGTCGAAGATATGGTAAGAGATGTTGCCGCCGCATTGTCAGCAGATAAAAGAATTGTGGCTTATACGGTTGAGTCTGAAAACTTCGAATCTATTCACAATCACTCAGCGTATGCCTATATAGAAAAGTTATAAGATTTTATAGCTTTTCAAATGTCATCACGCTTCCGGAATGTTTAACTTTTAGATGTTTTAAAAAAGACATACCTAACAAAACCGTATCAGGTTGCTCACCCAATAAAACGGTTGCTTCAACATTATTAATATTAATTGAACCAACCTTTACTGATTCAAGCGTAACGCTGTATCCTTTTACGATAGCCGATGCAGTACGAATATTTATTGGCTGCCCTTCCCCGATTACATCAATGCCCAAACTATCTGCGTGGGCCTTGTTCATGGAAATAAACGTCGCTCCAGTATCAACAATAAAATTCATTAGTTGATTGTTGATGCTGCCCTGCGTTAAATACATACCATGTTGATTCGCTTTAATATGGTAAGCAGAGGATTTTGCTTTCTTAAATTGTATACCACCACCAGAGGTACCCAACAAATATTGACTAGATACGCCATTGAGGGAAATTATTGCTCGCTTGGAGTCCGCGTATTCAAGGATATATTCCCTGTAGCTTTCGCCTTTACGCATCATTTTATGTTTGCCTTCTATCTCCACCAATGCTTTGTCTTTAAAAAGGCCTATCACTTTTATCGCAGGATTCGCTTGTAATAAGCTGGCAAAACAAAGTAGAAAGAAAAAGAGCAGGGACTTCACTTTATTCACCTCTAAAACGAACAACGTTTCCATTACGTCGAACTGTCCCACTGCGCACTTGGTTTTGAATCTCTTGTTCAGTGGCTATTTTTTCGGGTTCTTCACCAATGTTTGACAGCTTATCCATTATCTCTATAGGTAAGGTTTCCGGTTTCAATCCCATATCTCTGTACATATCATCTTCCGATTTCTTTTTTAACACTAAGATACTGATACGACGATTAGCCGGATCTAGGGGTTTATCTTTGTATAATAAAAACCGTGAAGCATGTCCAACAACCCGTGTAATTTTGTCAATTGGTGTTCCAGATTGTATCAACTCTCTTCGCGCCGAATTGGCACGGTCACTGGAAAGTTCCCAGTTACTGTACTTGCCTTTGCGAAAAAAACGCTTAGCATCAGTATGTCCGGATATACTGAGCTTGTTTGGCAATTCATTTAAAATTGGCGTCATTTCCCTGAGAATTTTTTTAGCATAGGGTTTTAATTCAGCGCTACCCAAATCAAACATCGGTCTGTTTTGCTTATCGATTATCTGAATGCGCAAACCCTCATTTGTTATATCAATGAGCAATTGATCTTTGAATTCATTAAGTGTCGGATTAGTTTTTATAAGATATTCCAGTTCATCTTGTAAGTCTGCTAACCTTGCCTCCTCCATACGTTCAAATTTTTCACTGTATTGCTCATAACTTTCACTCTCGCGGTTTTTTGAGCCATCACCTTTTGATGAATCGATGTTATCACCCAATTCAATCATACTGGTACTGGTACCGCCGGCTGCATCAATGGCGCTGGGATTATCAAAATAATCTGCAATACCTGCCAAAGTTTTATCGTTAGATGCACTCAATAACCAGAGCAACAAAAAGAAAGCCATCATTGCGGTAACAAAATCGGCGTACGCAACTTTCCAAGAGCCACCATGATGTCCACCATGACCACCCTTCTTGATCTTTTTTATGATAATCGGTTGCGTTTCTGCCATTGCTGAAGCAATCCCTTAAATTATTTACGCTTAACGTAATCTTCTAATTCAAGAAATGTAGGACGTTCGGAACTGAAAATAACTTTACGTCCAAACTCGATCGCCACCTGTGGACTGTAACCGTTTAGGGAAGCAAGCAGTGACACTTTTATAACCTCAGCGAACTTTGCTTCATCGGCTTTCACGTGTGCCATCGCAGCGGCAATAGGACCAGCAATACCGTAGGACAACAGAATACCAACAAATGTCCCAACCAATGCCGCACCAACTTTCGCGCCGATTACGGCTGGCCCCTGATCAATTGATGCCATGGTGATTACAACACCCATTACCGCAGCAACGATACCAAAACCAGGTAAACCATCTGCCATTACCTGTAATGAAGAATGAGGAACGGCGCCTTCGGCGTGGTGCGTTTCTAATTCGAGATCCATGAGATTTTCCATCTCCATGGCATTTGCTGCACCAGTCACCATCAATCGCAAATAATCCGTCATAAATTCTATTGAATGGTGATCAGCAAGTATTTGCGGATACTTGGTAAACACAGCACTTTTGTCGGGTTCTTCGATATGCGCTTCAAGCGACATCAAACCTTCTTTACGTGCCATGCTAAATAAATCAAACAACAAAGATAGCAAGTCCATGTACATCTCTTTATTGTACGGAGAGCCTTTTAATAAGGCGGGAATCTCTGCAGCAATGGATTTAACAACCTTTGTTGGATTCGCAAGAATAAGAGAACCTATAGCACCACCAGCTATAATAACCAGCTCAGGTGGATGCCATAATGCAAGCAAATTGCCCCCTGAGAGCAAAAAGCCTCCAAATACACAAACTAGTACAACAACTAAACCAATAATAACCGTCATGGTGACTAATATTCGGGCAAAATCCCGCAAACTCCTGACACAATAATCTCCTGCCAGCTCTATCGACATAACGCATCAGGAACTTAAGTCTGTGACTTTTATGGTTAATATCTAGTCGTAAAGTTAAAAGTGACAACATGAAAGTAAGATTAGTGTTGTATAATGCCTCGCCTAAAATTACTGCAAAATGTTCAGGGAGCCATGGTGAATAAAACAATCTCTTTTTACTGTTTAATCATTCTATTGAGTTATCTACCCACAGGGGGCGCTTTTGATTATTGGCAAGCATTGCCAAACTCACCCATCGTTCCAGAAAATAATCCTCAAAGCGTGGAAAAAATTTCACTTGGCAAACACTTATTCTTTGATCCACGACTCTCAATAAATGGCGATGTTAGCTGCAACAGTTGTCACAATTTGGCACTGGGAGGAGATGATGACGGCGCTGCTATGAAAATGAAAGGCCGCAAGATTAAACGCTCTGCACCAAGCTTGTGGAATGTGGGTTACATGTCTACTTACTTCTGGGATTCGCGCGCAACCAGTTTGGAAAACCAAGCGAAGGAACATTTACTCGACCCCAATATAATGGCCATGGAAAATGAACAGATTCTGGTAAACAGGCTTAATAGTATTCCGGGTTATCAATCACTTTTTACAAATGCTTTCAAGAAGGAAAAAATTGATTTGACGCGCATTGCTATGGCACTGGCGAGTTTTCAGCGAAGTCTGATCGTACCTGATAGCCGCGCTGATCAATTTATTCAAGGCAATAAATCTGCACTCACTGCAAAAGAACAACGTGGGTATCATTTATTTCAGGAACAAGGCTGTCTATCATGCCATTTCGGGACAAATTTTGCGGGACCCGCACCCGGCCCTGGATTGAAAATGGGAGATGGCTTTTTTGAACTCTACCCCACCATACGGGGCAGCTTATATGAAGAAAAATATGACATGATCTCAGACTTGGGTCGCTTTCATGTCACGTTGGATCCTGAACACAAATTAATGTGGCGTGTACCTTCACTCAGGAATATTGCAGACTCTGCTCCCTATTTTCATAATAATGCTGTGAATGATTTACATGAAGCAGTTCGGGTAATGAATCGAGTGCAATTTAATTACCCTATCACTGAGTCACAAGTTGATGACATCGTATCTTTTTTACAAACCTTAACCGGAATTTATCCTAAAATTGATTTACCTAAACTACCAGATACATCCGGTACCAGCTTGTTGCACTAGTAAATAAAAAAACCTGCCATAAAGGCAGGTTTCATCCAGTATCAATACGACATTATCGTGCTAAATAAATTTGTGAAATCAGTGAAATTTCGTAAAGAACCAACACGACATACGTTGTAAAAACGGCATACATTATGTGGTATCCACGAATAATTTGATAAATCAGAAAATGTTTATGACTCACTAAAAACAACATTCCAAATGATGTCATAAAAAACTTGACCCAGAAAAACACAGCGACATCCGTGTTCAGCAAATAAAGCATGACTGGATTTATTTCTTCCCCACCATTATTAATAATAAATAATGTCAACATGGCATCGATTGCCGACAAAAGAACGGTTAAAGAAAATAAGATAAAGATCCGTGTTTCATGGATATCAACGTAGAGGTTATTGAGATTATCGACTTCACGACGGACATGTTGTCGCCGACGTTTGAAATAAGAATAGAAGTAAGAGCGAATGTGATTATTGCGTCGATCACTATAAGATCGCGAATTTGCTAACTCATCTACAACTGTTTGATTATTCATCGTGTAGTGTCAAATAGTCCTTAAATAAATGGCAGAGTCCACATGAACAATGACCATAAGTTGAATTTATTAATTCTCTCTTAAAGTTATTGGAGCCAACACCGACTTAAGCTTTATTGTGTTATTGCTGAGTAATCACTAAGATAAATTCAGCATTAGATTAATACTAAAACACTTTGATTGATGTAAAGCTTTTTGGTTAACAATCGACCCATTAATCTATAAGGCTTTTATCTTATTGTTTTTTAAGTATTATTAATATCTAGCTACAATACTGCATATAGTATCCTAGCTACATTAGGAATGTGTTAAACAGGGATTTAGATTAGCCATTGTTTTTATACAGGTAAGGGAATGCCAAAAATTAACAAATCAATTGATGCCGCTTACCACCTGCTAAATCAATCAAAACTTGAATATAAGGGCGAGGTAGTTGGCACCATCGCGGCCACTGATCCCGACATAATTGCCCCAAACTACCAGGAATGTTTTGTTCGAGATTTTGTTCCTTCCGGAATAGTCTTTTTAATGGATGGCGAAACTGACATCATTAAAAACTTTTTGGAAATTGTTCTTTCACTCAAGGATCAACAACCCGTTATGGCTGGTCATCAACGGTCTTTGGGTTTATTACCCGCGAGCTTTAAAGTCTTACGAGATAAAAAGGGTAACGAATCCCTTCAAGCCGACTTTGGCGATCGTGCAATCGGGCGTGTGGCACCTGTCGACTCTGCCTTATGGTGGATGATTTTACTTCGTGCTTATTGTCACATGCTTGATGATTACAGTCTTGCCCATCGGGAGGACTTTCAAGAAGGCATTCGTCAAATTCTAGACCTATATTTAAAAGAAAGCTTTGAAACCTCACCCGCTATGCTGGTTCCTGATGGTTCTTTTATGATAGATCGTCGTATGGGCGTTTATGGTCACCCACTGGAAATTCAAGCGCTGTTTTACGGCATGTTATTAACAGCCCACGAGCTACTTCGCGACACAGATGAAAACTCTTCCATTCGAGAAATGGTATATACCCGCATGCAAACGCTACGTTCTTACGTGCGTATTTATTACTGGTTAGACGTGGAAAGATTAAATGAAATACATCGATTAAAAACAGAAGAATTTGGACATGAAGCGGTAAATGTCCTAAATATTTACCCTGAAATAATTCCCGACTGGGTAGACAGTTGGTTAAGTGGACGCAGTGGTTATCTCATTGGTAACCTGGGTGCCGGTCGCATGGATTTTCGTATTTTTACTTTCGGTAACTTGTTATCTATATTATTTGGCTTGGCAACCGATCAAGAAGCGCAAAAAATTATGATGATGTTTGAAGAGCGCTGGGATAAACTCATCGGTGATATGCCACTAAAAATCTTGTACCCCGCTGCAACCGGTGATCGTTGGGCCTGGGTAACTGGCAAAGACCCGAAAAATGCACCTTGGTCATATCATAATGGTGGGAGTTGGCCCTGCTTGTTATGGGCATTCACTGCCGCGGCGATCACGACGGGAAGGGAAGATTTGGCACAACGTGCAGTGAGTATCTGCACAAAACGCTTGAATAAAAATAACTGGCCAGAATATTACGATGGAAAAAAAGGGACGCTAATTGGTAGAAGGGCCAATTTCAATCAAACCTGGACGGCTTCCTCATTTATAATTTCGCATTTGTTACTACAAAATCCAGATGGACTTAAACGTTTTCGCTCAGTGATGTTTGGCACATAGAATTGATCTAGAAAACCAGTTTTAGAACGGTCGAATCCCAGTATCACGATAGGCGGTATAATCTTTTAAGATTTTAGCGTGATCAAATGCCAGCGGTTCCGGCAATTCATCCATTAAACATATCTGACAATTCTTGGCATCGTCAGCAGCAACAGCATTACCCTTTGCATTAGCGATATAAATCAAACTAACAGTGTGACCACGGCTATCGCGGTTTGGATCAGAATAACAGCCTAGCAAGGTTTCTAACTCGACACTTAAACTTGTCTCTTCTTTTGCCTCACGAATAGCGGCGGATTCTACAGTTTCACCGATATCGACAAAACCACCCGGCAGTGCCCAACCAAGCGGCGGATATTTTCGTTCAATTAATACAATGGGAAGCTCTTTTCGATCAGTCAATTGAATAATGATATCAACTGTTAACGCGGGTGTTACCGGGCGTGGCATAAATTAGATAAAACCCTTTTCCTGTAAATAGGCAACAATGGTTTCAACTGCAATATCAATTTTAACCATAAGGCCTAATTGAGATTCTGACATGGGATTTTCGATCCAAGTTTCTTGCGTATCCGGTAAATCGGACTCAGATTCCTGTAATTCAGGTAAATTTGTAAGAAATCCTAACAAGGTGTTATCGCTACTTTCATTAAAACCATTGGCTCGCAGGAAAACCGGGCTACCAGAGCTGCCTTGCAGCACTTGGGTATCCAATAAGACTTGTCGCTTGCCTTGATATTCAAGATCGTAAGGCAACGCAATCATACCGCGGCGTACCGTACTCACGAGATGTTTGGTATCCCAGCAATTACGGGGGTACCCCAAATACAGTACCTCTTCCCCTATGTGAATATTACTCTGCGTCTCTACATTGCATAACGCTGCTTCATTTAATGCTTGGTAAAATATGGATATACCTGAATTTTCAACGTGTTTCACAAAGGGAACAAAGGGTGTGACAGCTACGTTGGAAACCTCATCGGGGTGCGAAAACCAGAGTTTTGAAAAATTGTCGATATCAAGTGTGTAGCCTTTTCCTAATATAGGCGAACGATTTTGGCCCTGCATTAATGTCATTCGGCCTTCTGAGGCTTTTTCAATGAGGTGTCTAGTGGTGATTAAAAAGGGGTAGGTATTATCCTCAGTCGAGTACTCGTATATGAAAGCGGTACCATCGGCAAAGGTGTCGTCTGACAAACGGGTTTCAATTCTAATGGTACTAAATAATAATTGTTCTAAGCTGGTTGATAACTTCATAGTGAATTTTTATTGTACGTATTCTGGTTAAATAGTTGCCTATCGCTATATGCTATCGCATAATACACCCATGAAATAGATATAATCTTAAGCTTCATCAAAAAAACGCGCAGATTATCTCGTATATCCCAAAAGAAACCTAGAAAAAACTGCCCTCCTTCCTCAGGACGCCAAACTCCTATTTTTAACACCGTCTATTATTTCCTCTAAATGTTGACTCGGTATCGCACCAGCCTTTCGATACACCTCATCACCATTACGAAACGCGATCAACGTTGGAATTGACTGAATACGAAACTCTATAGAAATATCCTGTTCAATTTGCGTATTTACTTTACCAAACACGACATCAGGATAATTATCTGAAATCTGCATGTAGATTGGTTTAAAGGACGAGCAAGTACGACACCATTCAGCCCAAAAATCTACAATCACAATGTCATTGTTCTTTATAACATCTCTAAAATTATCATTCGTTAAACGATACAGTGCCATTTTATAAATCTCGATCTTTCATCAAGCTCTTATTCGACCAGAAGTTAAATTGCTTTAATACAATAAGATCAACAAGATTTTAAGCTATTGAGTTTTATTCCAGCATTTTAAGGGAATCTAAAATCGGACCTTTTATAGCGTTTTCGAACGATAATAATCATCAGTAGTGCTGTCATTAGAAGCACAGGGCTTATGATTGCGGATCCGGGTTGCTTAAGGATTTTTACTGTTTTAGTAACAGAGTTGTTGGCGCTATCAGTATCCGCTGTCCTGCTCGACAAACTCGCTGTTAAAATAAAATCACCACTATTAGGTACCACGATATCGAGTTTGTAGGTTCTCTGTTGGTTAGCAGCCATATTGCCTAGAATGCAATACAATTGTTTTATATCTCTCTGACATTGAGGCAGATCAAAGTTGATATAGTTTGAAAGTTCGCTTAATTTGCTGACGTAAGGATGAGTAAGCAAAAAGCGAACATCTTCTGCCATTGTGGCGCTCTTGTTCTCGATAGTGACTGAATAATTAATGGTTTCGTCTTGTCGTATATCGTCAGAGTTGTTAAGACTTAACGTTAATCCTAATTCAGTGGATACATCGGTATCACTTATTTTTAACAACATCGCATCTGATGGATGAAAAACAAATTGATCGATCACTGCTCTACTAAAAGGATCATATTGAATTTCATTGATGCCCGAAATCCCGGTTTTTACCGCATCACTTGTAATGGGAAGATTGGTTGAAAAACTAATGCCTGCAATGACCAATCCTTTATCGTCTGGTAATAATGCAATACTTTTCAACGAATCCAGATCTTCACCACCAAACAAAGTGGAATACTCGACATTGTATAAATTACAGCTGTTGGCACTGCACAAATCTGGATTGCTTGGATTCACAGGATCATATACATCGTTCGCTTTACCAAGATTCATGACTAACTTCACCAAATAAATATCACTTAGCGCTGGTTTCGACTGAAATGCTTTAGACGTATAAAAATTATCTGATTGTGTGTGCCCTGCAATATAAATATCCACCAGAGTATCACCGTCACCGTTTATGGGATTTTCTTTAATTGCTAAAGCATTACCTGTATCGTCACCGTTACCACCAACAAATGTGGAAAAGATCAATTTATTGGCCATCGGATTAAACACCGCCAAAAAAGCTGATGTGACAATTGAGTTCAAATCGAACTTAAAATCATTAATATTCTTAAATAGTGGAAATCGCACTTCCAAAATATCTTCATTGAGTAAGGAGTTGGCTGCACCCGTATTTAATCGTACACCTTTTGATTTACTGGTCCCTACCAGATAAATGTTCCCAAATGAATCCAACGTTATTTGTGAGACGTTGTCATCATCGTCGCCACCAAAATAGGTGGAAAAAATAACATGACTACCATCTCCACTAAGTTTAGCGAGAAATACATCTTGGCAAACATGGGCATCGGCCGTGCTTAATTGAGTTAATGGCTCTTCCCGTAAACGTGTACAAAATATCTCTTTCCGATCGGTTAGAATTTTATCTTTGGTTCTATTACTGTTATAAGGCATGTAACTATAATTACCAGAATCTCCAACCGGCAAATCAGGTGATGCGGTATTTCCTGCAATATATATCTCATTGTTTTGAACCCAAATACTTTGCCCCCAATCATCAAACTTCCCACCGTAATAGGTAAGAAAACTTATGACATCACCATCCGATAAAATTTTTGCAACAAATGCATCTGAAAAAACGCTAATATCTTGAGATCCTGCATCGTTGGCAGCTTCATCAATGCCGCCAATATTCTCACAAGCAATCGTGCGTTGGCCCGCATCGGGACAAGGATTTGTTGCTAAATTTAAGGAATGAGAGTATCCGACCAGGTAAATATTTTCGTCGGCATCTACGGCAATATCCCGTCCGCCATCTTGCCCATCGCCGCCGAGATAACTTGCAAAAATCAGCACACCATCATTATCAAATTTCGCGTAAAACGCATCTCCTTGATCTGGATCATTCGCAAAGCGAGATTTCGCACGTGCAACCTGCGCTGGAAATTTAACGGGAAAATCATCAGAGACCGTTAGACCTGTCACGTAAACATTATCATTAACATCAATTGCCATGGCACGAATGGCGTCGTTTAAACAGCCACCAATGTAAGTGGTAAAAATTGGGTCAAAATTCTCAGTAAACTTACTCAGAAAACCATCGTAATCCACAACTAAGCGATCGTTACTAAAAAATCCTCTATAGTGATAATCGCAGGCATACTCGTAATCTGTGGTTTGTTGAGTATTATTAATCACACTGATTTTATTATTTTCAGCCAAATCCAGGCTTGCGCCGCCCAACACATCTTCGTCCAGACTAATACCGTGTTCTGCTTGAAATACGTATGGAATAGGATCACCTGGAAGAAGAATTTTTTTAATTGGTAACGCTTTTGCCTCGGATGTTAAGATGTTGGCGACAGTAATTCTTGCTCGTGCGGAAGTTGCGCCAGCCACAAACATATTTCCCTGACTGTCTGCCTTAATGGCGTTGGCTTGATCTTCCCACTCTCCACCAAAATAACTACTGAATTCAATCACAGGATCTATGACCAAACTTAAACTTGAGTTGTAATCACCGACTTGGAAACTTATTTTATTGTCTTGTTGGCGAAAACGTCCATCAATCCTGACTCTATTGCCGTTGATTTCCTGAAATAAAACGGGGGCTTTTTGAGTTAGTGTATGGCCATTAATACCAATCTTAAGTTCTCCACTATCGGTCAAGTTAATGCTCTCAGCATTTTCAATAGTAAAGGCAATCACATTAGGATCAGAACCAGGAGAAACGACAAAATCAAATTCCATTTGATCTTTGGAAAAACGAAACAAAAGATCAATCCCGGGATATACTTCGCGGTACTTTATTCGCGTATAGGTAGAGACACCATGAAGCCATTGTTGCTTCTTGCCACGTAGATAATTGACCTTTTGCACGGTTTTATGCAATCCCACCAAATCTGCCTGATCATTCGCACCTTCAAAGCGCATTTGTAAATAATTTGAATGGTTTTTTGAATGAGTATTTAATACCAAGTTGACATGATCCTTTGCAAACGCGAAAAACGTCTCTGGCGTTTGTGCAAGAAATGGGTATTCAGGATCAAATTGCCCTTGATTTTGCTCAAAAACGGAAGGTAACTTAGATAATATTGTTGTCGTAGAATTCGGCTGAACAGTTAATGCAAACACCGAAGGTACGTTGAGTACCAATGCCAAGCTAAAAATTAGAATCAGTGTTTTAAAATATGACAAAAATACACCAGTAAATGCAATAACGCGTAACAAGGCTTGCAAATATTAAGCAAGAATCCTGTTTCTTGCTTAAAATGGATACTAAGCTAGACCAGAAACATTATACAATGTTAGACATTTTCTCGCGAAATAATTCTATTATCAAAGAAAATGCCGAATTTATCCCTCAGGGTAAACCGTAAATAAGCTAAAACAAAAAGTAGCTTAGTCATGCCACTTCACGGAGATTATATAACAATCGAATTCGACTCAAATCTTGAAAACCAAGCTTTAATTTTATTTGCTGTTTAACATACTAATCATCATTATCTAAAGTATCATCAAAAACTTACCGCTATAAGTTCGAATGGAGATTTTCGGAGTTCGAGCTAGAATGGATTCAAGTGTTTCAATTACATTACCCCTTCCGCCACGTGCTATGCGTCCGCCTGTTGATACGCCTAGCAAAGTGGAAGATGTGATTGTAACCATGAATGATGGTAGTAGTGCCACAGGTCAACTTGTCAGATATGTAGAATCCGAAAAAAGCATAACAGTCCATATCGAAGGTCAGACTGAGCAGGAAAATATCGGCCTAAGTAAAATTAAGAGTTTCCAACTTGTAAATTCCCGACATTTTGCATTAGATGATAAATACCTTGGTGCAGAGAATGGCGAGGTTACCATGCCTTCCGAGCGACAGGAGTTCCATATTGTCTTCCAAGATGATACCAGTGATCGAGGCGAAACACTGGGACATGTCAGTGATGACAACGGAATTCACTTTTTTATCGCACAAGCTTTTTATAATTACTACCACATGTTCATTCCCTTTAGCGCCATTAAAGAACATCAAATCGGGCCTGCACTAGGCCAAGCGCTTATTAATAATAACATGGCGAGTGAACAGGAGATTGAACTTGGACTAAATGTTCAAGAGGAAATACGTAATAAAAAATTAGGCGAATACCTCACATCAGAAGCCATTGTATCACCCACTGAACTCGAAACAGCCATAAAAAAATATCAATCAAGCCCAAATATTCGCTTAGGTGAAGCACTTATTCAAGAGGATTTGATTTCAGAATCACAATTAGAAAAGGCATTATCAGAACAAAAGAAAAATCGTGAATTACCTTTAGGTGAAATCCTGATAAATATGGGTGCCGTCACTAAAGAGGAAATGAAAAAGACCCTTGCCAGTAAATTGGGCATCCCCTTCGTTAACCTGAAAAAGTTCACAGTTGATCCAGACGTGGTGAAAATGGTACCCGAGAAAATATCTCGTCGTCATAACGTTATGCCACTTTGCACTTATGACGCCAAACTAATCGTTGCTGTCGAAAATCCACTTTACCGTTTACCGTTAGAAGATCTACGCTTTCATACAAAGACATTCGTAGAACCCGTCATGGCATCTCCTGATGAGATTGAATGGGCCATTGGTAAGCATTATGGCACCCAAATCGATGAGTTTGCGTTAGCACTCGCGGAAGATGAAGATGAAGACGACATTTATGAAAAAATTGGGGAATCAGATAATGCCCTGGTGAAACTGGTCAATAAAATGATAATGGATGCCCATGCCCAAGGCGCATCAGACATTCATATTGAACCCTATCCGGGCAAGAAAAAAACCATCATTCGATTTAGAAAGGATGGTGAACTGGTACCCTATGTGGAATTGCCCCCCAGTTACCGCAACGCGTTAATCTCACGTCTCAAAATTATGTGCGATTTGGATATATCTGAGCGCAGAAAACCGCAAGATGGCAAAATAGATTTCAAAAAATTTGGTCCATTACGCATTGAATTGCGCGTTGCCACTGTACCAACCTCAGGTGGTGTTGAAGACGTTGTGTTACGTGTTTTGGCTAATGGAGAGCCAATCCCGTTAAATCAAATGGGCATAAGACCAGAATCTCAAGCTCATGTCGAAGAACTGATTCGAAAACCCTATGGATTGTTTCTGGTATGTGGACCAACCGGATCGGGTAAAACAACCACGCTACATTCTATTTTGGGTCACATAAATACACCTGACAAAAAAATCTGGACCGCTGAAGATCCAGTCGAAATTACCCAGACAGGATTAAGGCAAGTTCAGGTAAACAGTAAAATTGGATTAACATTTGCTGATGCTATGCGTGCATTTCTGCGTGCCGATCCTGATGTCATCATGGTGGGTGAAATGCGTGACCCCGAAACCACCTCAACAGGCATCGAAGCCTCATTAACCGGGCACATGGTTTTCTCTACCTTACACACTAATTCAGCCGCTGAAAGCGTTGTGCGTTTGTTGGACATGGGTATGGACCCATTTAATTTTGCTGATGCGTTATTAGGTATTTTAGCCCAACGTTTGGCAAAACGCCTATGTCCAATTTGCAAAAAACCACACGAAGCCAGTGAAGAAGAAATTGACGAATTACTCGAAGAATACGGGATGGATGTCTTCAAAGGCTTCGAAGAAAACGAAAAAGAAAAATGCAAAAAAGAAACACTAGAAGCCTGGAAAAATAAATTTGCCATGAACGGTAGCCTCACAATATATGAAGCAATCGGCTGCGAGGAATGTGGTAAAAGTGGTTATGATGGCCGACTGGCGCTACATGAACTATTGGTCTCTACCAATGAAATCAAAAAACTGATTCACGAACATGCCACTGTGGCAGAATTGTCGAAACAAGCCTTCTTACAGGGAATGGTTACGCTTAAACAAGATGGAATAGAAAAAATTCTACAAGGTCAAACCGATATCCATCAGGTACGTTCTGTTTGTATTAAATAGAAATATTGGTGGAAATTGGGTAAGATCAACTATTCCACCTACTTTTTACAATGGATTTATCCACGTAAGTTTGTAATAAACTGTTGTTCGATAACCTAGCTTTCAAGCTGTATACTTACCTTATTATTAACCGTCACTTACACTCTTTACCTAAGTCCTCGCTTTAAGTTATAACGCTAAGCTCGACCCTACATTTCTTTGTTTATCCAAGCCGTTGTTACTTTAAGACATTTTTCTTAGGTCCGTTTACGCCAATTCCTTGAATAAGAGTGTACATGCACTTTTTTTCCACATACAATTTGATCACAACAATAAAGTATGAAAAGCCAAGTCAGAGAATTGTCTTTTTGTTAAATAATCGGGTTACTTATAGTTTAATGTCATACTAGTTGTTTAAATAAATGGGGTTGGTATGAAATTTATAAATCCCTGGTTTAAGAGCCTTAGAGCACGATATTTATTCGTCACAATATCACTAATGGGTTCGGTGATTGCGCTTGTTATCATGGCCAATCAATACATTACAGATTCCAGCCAGGCTAGATTTAACAATATTGAAAACCGACTTATTGTAAGCCGTGTTAAAGACACGATGCGCAATAATCTCGACCTTGCCTCCCGTAAACTTGATCTGTATCTCATCGAACCTGCACTCGCTCATCGATTTACTTTTAAAACCCGAACCGACACCGCTATTAAACAGGCAAAATCCTTATCCGAAAGCCCTTGGATAATTAGCAACCAATTGCAAGATACTGTTCTCGACATTAAAAATACCCTTACTGACTTACAAAAACATGCCTCAACATTAATGCAATTACGATTAGATGCAAACGCGATGTATCCTGCATTACAGGCGGCAAACAATCATATGCTGCAAGCAAATTTACAGATTATTGGGTCATTGGGTTACGCTATTGACGAACTACTCGTTGATACGCCTAATCAAGCACAGCTGCTGTCCTATCTGGTATCAGCCAGAGATAGTTGGCGACGAACAATCTTGGCTTATCGTTTATACATTATCAACCGCATGGGATCATTGTTTGAAAGCGCACTCTCAATTCAAACAAAAAATATATTGGACAACCATGAGGATGTAAGAAAGTACACGAGACTCTTACTCGAATATGCTGAAAGAAATTCAGATCTGCCACTGAATACGGAAGTTGCAATTGATACATTAGTTGAGCAAAATCAATTATGGTCAAATGCATTTAACGATGTGGTAAATATTAAGAGCAGTAATGAGTGGCGAAGAGATGTTCCCATCATTACCCAAAATATTTTCCCCATGCTGGATAAAGTACACTCTCAGCTGGCTTTTCTGGACGAGCAACTTAATAGTTCATCTGCCAACGATATACAAGCTCAGCACCATGCCAGTGACAACATCTCCTATGCACTGTGGTATCTTTTTGGTGTCATTTTTCTGATTAGCTTGTTTTGTTATTTCATCCTGGATCGCTCTTTATTAAAGCCCATTGCGTTAATTTCCAAATCCCTGCGAAATGACTATCAGGAAAATATGGTTGATGTATTGCCCAGCGTCAAAAGTAAGGAGATGATGGAATTTGTCAGCGCCTTTAGCGGAATGCAAGATCAAATCAAAGCCAGACAAATCGAACTCACACATACAGCAACACACGACGCTCTAACAACCCTGCCCAATAGAGTTTTATTAATGAAGAACCTTCAACAATGCATCGTTAAGGCTCGAAAAAACAACGACCAATTTGCACTGTTAATAATGGACTTAAACCGTTTTAAGGAAGTTAACGATACCTTGGGACATTCGTTTGGTGATGCATTGCTGTGTGAAGTTGCGTATCGGCTTAAAAAATTGGTAAGGCAATCTGATTTCGTCGCCAGACTGGGGGGTGATGAGTTTGCCATGATACTCACTGGCATCAATGACAATACGGTTGATCAAGTTTGCAAATCCATTTGCTGCACACTTGAAGAAGTTTACACAATTAACGACCACAATCTTTATTTAGGTGCAAGTATTGGAATCTCTATTTACCCAAAACACGGTTATAGCACGGTCAATTTGCTTAAAAATGCTGACATTGCCATGTATAACGCAAAAAATTCCAATTCGAGTTATGAAATATACGAAGCCGACAAGAATGTTCACAACATTCAAAAACTCAATCTATTATCTGACCTGCGAATCGCGGTGGAACGAAATGAGTTATTCATGGAGTTTCAACCCATCTACTCCATACAACAGCATGCTATTCTAGGCTTTGAGGCATTAATACGTTGGAACCATCCAACCCTCAACATCGTTTACCCTAAATCATTTATTGATACTGCTGAGCAAACAGGACTCATTAGAAAAATAACCTATTGGGTAATCGATCAGGCTTTATATGCATGCAAACAATGGCACAAAAACAATCCTGAGATTTATGTATCGATCAACATCACATCCTGGGATTTACATGAAAGCATGGTCAACGTTATTCAATCAGCGCTTAATAAATATAATTTACCGCCTTCTTCATTAGTGCTTGAGTTAACCGAGCGATCAGTCATGACAGAATCGATTACCGTGCGCCATACTCTAGAGATGATCCACAAAATGGGCATCCACTTCGCGATGGATGATTTTGGTACAGGATTTTCCTCCATGACTTATCTGCAACAGTTACCCATACAATTACTGAAAATAGATCAATCTTTCGTGATGCACATGTCAGAACAAAAGAGTGATGCATTAATTGTAAAATCGATTATTGAACTTGCCCACAATCTAAACTTGCGTGTTGTTGCTGAAGGCGTTGAAACGGAAAATACCTTGGATAGTCTGAGTCGTTTAAATTGTGATTGTATTCAAGGTAATTTTTTTAGTCGACCGTTATCACAGAAAAAAGCATTGCGCCTCATCGACTCTATGACATTGGAATTTGCATAAAAAAACCCTCCTTGATTTACTCAAGGAGGGTTTCAAAAAATTAAGCAACTTAAGCGTCTATACGAACTTCTGCTGCTTGAGGACCTTTAGGACCGTTTTCTACTTTGAAGCTCACTGCTTGGCCTTCTGCTAAAGAGCGAAAACCATCAGCTTGGATGGCAGAAAAATGAACAAATACATCTGCGCTTCCATCAGTAGGAGAAATAAAACCAAATCCTTTAGATTCGTTGAACCATTTAACCGTTCCTGTAACCATTTAAAAAACCTCGTTAACGTGTTGAAAAGTAGTAAATATTGCAAATTAGTCAAGGTAGCTTACAGAAGAACACAAGATAGGATGTGACTAGATATAACCGTGATAACGTACAATGCTTAAACTGGAATTAAAGCACAATATTATTGGTATATCTAGTTAATTTATATAATTATTTTAGTTTTTTATTGACGAATTAACCGGATTTCTTTACAAACTTAGTAAGTATCACAATTTTCTGCCCATTAACTCGTCCCTCAATTTGTTCGGCGTTGTCATGAACAAGAGAAATGCCTCTAACAGCAGTCCCACGTTTAGCCGTAAAATTTGCACCTTTAACATTGAGATCTTTTATGAGGGTCACCGTATCGCCCGAAGCTAATTGTGCGCCATTACTGTCAATGTGTTTTACATCACCCGCATCCGATCCACCCTCACCTGTTGCTTTGGCCCAAGCAAGCACTTCGTCATCTAAATAAAGCATGTCCAACAAATCCTGCGGCCAACCTTCACTACTTAAACGCGTTAACATACGCCAAGCGACCACTTGAACAGCGGGCACTTGACTCCACATACTATCGTTTAAACAGCGCCAGTGATTAACATCAACGTCGGCTTGTTCCGTAATTTGCTGACAACAAGTTTGGCAAAGCAAAAGACACTCTTCGTCCGAACCAGATGAATTAGGTGGTACTTCATATACTGTTAAATTTTCTGGGGATGAACATAGTTCACATTTGGACTCACTTCTTTTCATCAACAAATCTTTTATACTCATTATTTTCTCGATTAAATTGGTTTGATTTTCTACTTCAATTTTTTGAAGAAGTTATCTCGCTTAATATCTTTAATGCTTAGTAATTGTTCAGTCATTTAGCGAATCGGGATGATAACATATTTAAATTGTGCTCATTGTGTTCAATTACCCATAGGTTCAATCATATAAAACCACGCATGGTCTCTCTGTTGTTATCTTACGTTTATCAAACACACCCTCGATAATCTCACTTTATTCTCCCAAATAATAATTTCTATCACGATCTGGGATTTACCCTTTGCACTTAAAGTCTTATCTAATGTTGGACGACAAAATATTAAGTCATCAATATTGAGGCCCTAGGTCATGAAACCATCCGTAATCAAGTTGATTCAAGCTGTTGGGATGCCACTCCTTTTAATATCCTCTATGGTATCGGCGAAGACTATCGGTGAAATTACCACGACCGATGGCGAAAATTTTACAATTAGTCAATTTGGAACGGCAGAGGTAAACCGGGATTATTTTATTAAAACAGAGAAATCTTTCGTTTCCATCTCGCGTGTAAAAAGCATTGCAAGAATCAACACGCACTCGGGAAGATTTACCTATCTTATTATTTTAGAGGATGGAGAATTTGCATCGGGCCGCCAAGGTTTATTATTTTATGAAAGAGTTTCTTTTATCGATCCTTCAAATGGAAAAAACAAAACAGCATTTACACCCGTTATTAAAGATAGGCAACAAAATGGATTGATATTTACGACATTGTCAGAAAACAATACTCAAGAAGTGGTTGAAATTAGCTATCCCAACAATATTGATACTGTATCTATGAATACAGAAATCACCCTAAAATCTGACTTAATTAATCAAAAAAGTAATGACATTACGGTTAAAATAAACGAACCAAATAATCACTTATCTAATTAACAATGTGAAATGGAAAATCATTTATTACGATACTATAAATCAACAGATAGGCTTACACCATTGCTGTGTTGATCCAAATAAGGCATGAATTGCACCTTACGCTTTTTAAGATGCCACTCCGGTACCCAATAAGCAACCGTCCCACCCCACAGCATGCCCACAGCCACATCAGAGGGGAAGTGCATTCCAGCTTCCATCCTTTGCCAAGCGGCATATAAGATTACTAATCCACTGCCCGCCCATATTGGTTTTTTATATTCACTATTTGGGTACAAATCTGAGAAAACTTTGGCAAAATATACCGAGCTGGCACTAATTTGCGCAACATGCCCAGAAAAAAATGATCGCTTGGTATCTAACGAATATAGCGTATCATCCGGGGCGTTAGAATCATAAGCATATGGCCTGTGTCGATGACTGATGCCTTTGGCAATGCTTACGCCGCCTCTTGTTATCAGTGAGGTCTCCAAATAAAGTAGCGATAACTCCCAAAAGGAAGACTGGTTAGTGATGGGAAATAACATAGGCAATGCTAATGTGGAATACAAAACAATATCACTCCGGGTGGCCGCCGCAGAACTCCAATTTCCTGCTACAAACCGATCCCAGGGAACAATTTCATTCTTACTCAACTGATTAATGGATTGCCGGGTAGGTTTTGATTTCTTTGAATCAAAATATAAACCGACCAATTCCATACTCACGCCAAGCCCAAGTAACGCTACTTCATTATTTTTTGAAAAGTGATAGGGTTGAGCAACAAGAATTGATGGAAATAATAAACAAAGTAAAGGAATTATTCGCATTTTTCTCATTATTTTAGTTATCGTTTAATTACAAATAAATTGGGAAAAATTAATCTCCCAGAATTCAATTATTTTTATTCTGCTGTAACCATCGATCCAATTGATTCGCAAAATTTCGTTGATCCGTCTGATTAAATGCGGCCGGACCGCCAATGTTCTCCCCTGCCCCTCGTAACTCTTCCATAAAATTTCGCATACCGAGGCGCTGGCGTATATTATCTTCAGTGAATAACACGCCTTTAGGACTGATTACCGTCGCCCCTTTTTTTATTGCTTCTGAGGCTAGTGGAATATCCTGACTTATAACTAAATCGCCTTCCACACATTGGTCGACAATCCAATTATCGGCTTCATCAAAACCATGACTTACGACTTTGCTGATTAAAAAGGGAGAACGTGGTGTGTGAATGTGTTGATTAGCAACAAAAAGCGTATCAATTCTCAACCGCTGAGAGCTGCGAAATAAAATTTCTTTGATAACTTTTGGACAGGCATCGGCATCTACGTAAATTTTCATCCGGGCATTTTAACATCGAATGGATGTTTTTTGTAGCCTGAGAAAATTGAAAAACAAAGAAACATCTCTTGGGTTTCGTAGGTTACACCCAGGCTGCAGTGAATTTATTATAATTAATTTGAGATTGCTTGAGTGAGAATTGTCTCGTAATTCGTTTCAGTCATGACAATGGGATTGCCACCATTTGATGGATCTGCCAATGCCATTTTCGCGATTTCGTTGAGTTTGTCGGCGCTAATTCCAATATCAGATAAATAGTTTGGGATACCAATAATTTTTCTCAATTCATTAATCCAATCAACGAAACCATCAAACGAGGTATCGTCCAGACCTATATAGCGGCTTAGTCTAGAAATTCGACCTTCGATCGCAGACTTATTATGCGTTAAAACATAAGGCATCAATATAGCATTAAGCAATCCATGGTGCGCGTCATATATTGCACCCAAGGGATGCGCTAATGCATGCATGGCACCTAAATGTTTTTGAAAAGCAGTGGCTCCCATGAGTGAGGCCGCGAGCATATGACCCCGTGCTTGAATATTTTGTCCATCCTGAACCGCAGTGATCAGATTATTTTTTATTAATCGAATCCCTTCAACCGCTATCCCATCTGCCAGAGGATGATAACCCGGCGCACAATAAGCCTCTAAATTATGCGAGAGCGCGTCCATACCAGTGGCTGCTGTCATTTTAACGTTTAATCCCAAGGTCATCTCTGGATCAGCAATCACTATTTCAGGTAACATTTTGGGATGAAATATAATTTTCTTTAGATTCGCATGAACATCATGGATAACCGAGGCTCGCCCTACTTCTGAACCTGTTCCTGCCGTGGTGGGAATCGCAACAATAGGCGGAATCGTTTCAGGATTCACCTTAGTCCAGTTGTCTCCAACATCTTCAAAATCCCACAACTCGTGTGTTTGACCAACCATCAACGCAATGGCTTTTCCTGCATCCAAACTACTGCCACCACCGAATGCAATTACACCATCATGTTGACCACTCTGATAGACAGCCAAACCCGCAGCAACATTTTCCCCCGTTGGATTAGGTTTAACATCGCTGAAAACACCCAATTCAATACCCTTATCCTCACAGAGTTGAATCAAATTTTTAGTCATGGGCAGGTTAACCAAACCATTGTCTGTCACCAGAAGTGGCCGAGACATCCCTAACTCAGCACATATGTCTGGCAACAAGTTGATTTTTCCGGCCCCAAATTTTACCGCAGTAGGATAATTCCAGTTTGCATCAAGTTTTATTGGATCAGTCATGAATAATTCCTTTTTACTCTTACAGACTTCGACGTAAATGAAACGATTTGGGACGTGTTAACTGCTCGTAACCAACTTCAGATAAGGTGCAGCCTCGACCCGAATTTTTAAAACCACTCCAGGCTAATGCTGGGTCCAAATAATCGCAGCGATTCATAAAAAAAGTCCCAGCATTAATATTATCGCCAATTTTAACAGCGCTTTCTAAATCATTTGTCCACACTGAAGCAGTCAATCCAAATTCACTCTCATTTATTTTTTCGATGGCAGCTCCATCAGAATCGACTGACATAATACCAACAAGCGGCGCGAAACTTTCTTCTGACATAATTCGCATAGAGTGATCCACATCTATCATAATTTGAGGCCCCATATAAGACGTACCCGCTTTGTCTTGCTTGAACAATACATTATCGATACATGCTTTTGCACCGCCCGCAACTGCTTCTTTAATTTGGTCACGTGCGAATTCAGCTGCTTTCGCCCTTACCATTGGCCCAAGAGTTGTCCCCTTATCCAAAGGATTTCCTAATATATAATCTTTAGCAATGTCAATGGCTCGCTCAACAAATTCGGTATAGAGAGTACTATGAACATAAATTCTTTCAATACCACAACAGGATTGACCGGAATTAAAAAAAGCGCCATCAACTAAATTAGGCACAACTTTTTCTAGCTCAGCATCCTCGCGCACATAAGCCGCATCTTTTCCACCGAGTTCAAGCCCTATGTTAATAAACCGCTTTTGTGCCGCGTGTTGAACCGCAAGGCCACCCTGCACAGAGCCAGTAAACGCGACATAATTTATCGCTTCATTTTGAATGAGTTTTTGTGATGACGAATGATCCAGATACAAATACTGAAAAACGCCTTCTGGCAGCTTGGCATCATCAAAGGCTTGTTTAATACGCTCAGCCGTTAATGGCGCTTGAGCAGACGGTTTTAAAATAACAACATTGCCCGCCATAATTGCAGGTATAATTGAGTTTACTGCTGTAAGGTAGGGATAATTCCAGGGTGAGATGGATAACACAATGCCAAGCGGTTCTCGTTTAATATAGCGATCAAAACCCACTTGTTCATCTATCGGAATGTCTTGTAATTTATTTTCCGCAATACTAATCATATAACGGGCACGCTCGGCGAAGCCTTCTATTTCACCAGCGGTATATTGAATCGGGCGGCCCATTTGATGAGTGATTTCTGCGCCAAGCTCATCTTTTTTTGCGACCAGTAATTCAACGGCTTTCAGACAATAATTTGCCCGTTCAGCGATGGATGTATTTCGCCACTCGCGCTGTGCCTTTTGAGCACGCAAGATAGTATCGGTTATATCTTTATCTGAGCTATAACCACGTTCAAGATAAATAGAATTATCAATGGGGGAAATGGTTTGGAATTTGTTTGTCATAAAAAATCCAATATAAATATGTTTAAACGGCCTGTTATTTTGCCTATGGTTCGAGTTGATTTCCTGGGTTACGTAGACTTCGCCCAGGCTAACGTAATCATAAATTTAAATAATTTCGAAGTAGCGTTCGAGCTCCCAATCAGAAATGTGTTTGCGGTATTCTCGCTCTTCCCATTCACGGCTTGCGGCGAAGTGAGTGACAAACTCATCACCAAACAATTCACTCGCCGTGTTTGAAGAACGTAGACGCTGTGCTGCATCCCATAATGTGGAGGGTAAACCTAACTCAGCGGGAAACGATTGTTCATAAGCATTACCAGTTACTTTTGCAGTGGGTAAAACCTTATTTTTTATTCCCCATAAGCCAGAGGCAATAACAGCAGCAAGCGCAATATGCGGATTAGCGTCTGCCGCCGCGATTCGATATTCCACACGTTGTGATTTCTCACTACCAGGGATAACACGTAAAGCGCAGGTTCGATTCTCCACCCCCCAGCTAGCTTGGGTTGGCGCCCAAAAGCCCGGAATTAAACGTGTATAACTATTCACAGTTGGTGCAATCATAGCGAGTAATTCGGGCATCAGTTTTTGCTGGCCGCCAACAAACTGCTGCATAAGCTCACTCATATTGTGTTCTTGTTGATTATCATAAAATAAAGGTTGTTTGTTCTTATCCTGAAGGGATACATGGATATGACCACTTTGACCTGGCCAGTCTGGAGACCACTTGGCCATAAACGTTATCATTTTTTCATTTCTCTGAGCGATAACTTTGGAGAATGTTTTAAATAAACCGGCTTTATCTGCCGACGCTAGCGCTTCATCATAAGCGATGGCAGCCTCCAACACACCGGGACCGGTTTCTTCATGTAATCCTTCCAGGGAAAAATCCATGTCTTCGCCTAGTTTTAACAGATCATGATAAATACCGGTATCAACCGAATTCCGTAATACAGAGTAACCAAAAAAACCTGGCGCGATAGGTTTTAGATCTCTGTAATTTTTCTCACGAATTGAATCACGTGTTTCGTTAAACACAAAAAACTCGTACTCAAATGCCGCATTAACCACGTAACCCATGTCGTCAGCCATTTGTAATACACGGGTAAGTACCGAACGTGGACAAATCTCCTGAGCTGCACCAACAAACTCACTTAGAAAAAATAATCCATTCTCTTCAAATGGCAGATTACGACAGGATTCAGGAATAATTCGCGTAGAAGCATCAGGATAACCGGTGTGCCAACCGGTGAAAGAAACGTTGTCATAAAGCTGATCCTTGGAATCCCAGCCTAAAACAACATCACAAAATCCAAAACCGTTATCAAGCGCCGAAAAGAATTTGGCTTTTGACATGTACTTACCGCGTAAAATGCCATCGATATCGAAAACACCGACTTTTATATGGCTTAAATTACGCTCGTTAACAATTTGCTTCGCATCTTGAACCGTTTTAACATCCCTGGCTTCCATAACCTTCCTCATTGGTTAAACCGAAAATTTCGGTGATCTCTAAATTATGACACACTCAATTCGCGTTCAATAATTATTCTAGCTTGTATAATTCCCTTTTGCCTTTTATCATTTTAGGCCGAAGTAGAGACAGTTTAAAGAAACATCCAATGATCATATTATTAGCAATGCAAAGGTGAGACCGATGAAACTTGGCATATTGCAATGCGACTCCGTGCTGGAAGAATATCAGCCGAGCTTTGGAAATTATCCTCAAATGTTCGTGGATTTATTTAAACGAGTGGATCCCAAGATCGAAACCCAGATATACAATGTTCAATTTGGCGAATATCCCTCCTCCATTCATCACTGCGATGCGTATGTGACAACGGGCAGTAAAGCCAGCGTCTATGAAGATCTCGATTGGTTAAACCAATTCAAACAATTTATTATCAAACTGCATGATAACAAGATCAAACTTGCTGCCATCTGTTTTGGTCATCAACTTATTGCGGAAATTTTTGGGGGTAAAACGGAAAAGTCGGATAAAGGCTGGGGCGTTGGCGTATCGGTCAACCAAATTATAAAACACAAACCCTGGATGCAGCCACCGTTAGACGAACTCAATATCATTGTCAGCCACCAAGACCAAGTAATAACATTACCAAAAGGCGCTGAGTTATTGGGCACCAGCGATTTTTGCCCCAATTACTTATACCAATTGGATAATTTGATTCTCAGTATCCAGGGACATCCAGAATTTTCCAAGGCATACTCAGAAGCATTGATGAAACATAGGATTGATAGAATCGGAAAAAATACTTTAGAATTGGGTATCCAATCGCTAGACCTGGAAACCCACGAAAAAGAATTCATTGATTGGATATTGCATTTTTTTCGTCAGCGATAATTACCAAATTTTACGTTTTTACACCTACAATAATCTTGTTTAGATTAATGATTTAAGTGAATTGCTATGCGAGATACCCGAAAATGACTCAATGCAGAATTAGGAGGAATGGAGTTTTTATTTTTAATTTTTCTTAATTTATTTTAGCCGAAAAAAAACGAAGCCTAAAATACTTAGGCTTCGTTTTTATTGGTTCTTATTGTTGTCGTCGACGACGAGCAGCTAAACCCAAAAGCCCTAAACCTAGCAAAGCGACACTGCCTGGTTCTGGAACTTTAGCTGTTTTAGCGTTTTGATAAAAATCGACTTCATCAATAAATGTCCAAGGACCGTTAGTATTATGTGCTGCTGCAATTCGAACATACTGATCATTAATGTTTAACGCGTCAAATTCTAGTGTGAAATATTGATTATTATTAGACGAAGATTCGGGATTCAAAATTGAATCAATTAAAGACCAAGTACTACCATCGCTACTACTAAATACGCTAAGGTCAGGAACAACCACATCATTCACATGATCTTGTACAGTTCCCACATTGATGCTATCAATTTGGGTTGCTGTGCCAAAATCAAAATCAATGTTAACGGGTGTATCGCGAACCCAGCCTAACCATTCGTAAGCATGGCCATTGCCTAGGTCAGCTGACCATGGCGCTGTGCCATACTTCCCATCGATTAATTGGTTACCTGTATTATCATGATAACAATAACTACCACAATCTGTGTCTTTATCAATGCTGTAACTTGATGGTAATATTTCAATTTGCGTTGCTGACGCGGCGCTCCAGCTTGTAAGCATAACCAGTGCAGAACATGCGGCTATCTTTTTTATTAGATGCATTTTCCTTTTTCCTCTTTTAATAATGATCAGTAATCGTACATACAGCAATTTGAATACCAAACTCTAGCTACCTGTTTTTATGATCATTTGTAATTCAATCACACTAACGTGTAAAATAGTCCGACAATATCTGTTACACCAAATTCGCCCGTTGAAAGGAAAAAATGGACTTAAACTAATTCTCATAGCGTTTTTACATCTTATCAAAATCCTAAACTTGGGAAGATTAGGTAAGTGCGGAGTGATCAGATTAGAGCGATTTTTTCCATGTCACATAGGTAGCTCTTGCAAATTTCATCAAGCAAACTGCAACAATATTGACGCGAGTAATTTTCTTTAATACTTATGATTCAGAAGCGATCCATTACGGGATTTACACAGTAAGGAATAGACCTTTGGGATGGATTCCGTAAGAGTTAAAGAATCTGCTCTCTCATTTTTCAATGAGTGCTCATGCTGATTCAATCGTAAGTGGTAAATAAATTTTTACAATTTGTTGTTATTTTGTGCATCAACAAAAACAGATTTCAATTCGAAATCAAAACACAACTTTACCCTTGATAATTCAGAAGACAATTGCAGGCGGTAATAATTGAGTAAGGATGATATCTATGGATTCTTAACGAATAAGGATAGGTTGTGCGAGCAACGCGAGCCACAACCTTATCGTATTGTTGGACAAGCCCGGCATCGTTTTACCTTACTATAGAAAATATGTCGATCTTGGTTTTTCTTTTTATTGTGTCT
>Ga0316207_10000397_pt1 | contig 74456 bp, 75 predicted proteins | sample 6weekpyrite_MG_FD_204943 | JGI IMG/M metagenome (GOLD analysis project Ga0316207, IMG submission 204943) | Microbial mat bacterial communities from mineral coupon in-situ incubated in ocean water Damariscotta River, Maine, United States -... | ecosystem: Environmental > Aquatic > Marine >... | reverse complement strand
GCCTCAACAGAATTATTAATTTCAAATCTGCTTAAACTGGATAAGGCCCGGCTTAAAAATGTGCTGCGCTACTGGATTAGGTTGGCCGACCTGCCACTGCCTTCAGATAAAAAACTGCAACACATAACCTCAGACGTGCTGCACGCGGCAGAGGATAAAACGCCACTAGTGCATTGGTCTGGTGCAGAAGTACGCCGCTTTAACGGCAGGCTTTATGTGATGTCACCATTGCCTGAGTTTGATTGTTCGCAAGTTATTCTCTGGGAGGACGTTGAGCAACCACTTCAGTTGCCCGATGGCAGTCAGCTGGTTTGTGAACAGACAATTCATTATCCAGCCTTGAGTCTTGATTATCTGAAGCGGGGTAGGGTGACGGTTCGTTTTCGTCAGGGCGGCGAGGTCTGTCAGCCTGCGGGCAGTCAACATCATAAAAACCTGAAGCAGCTTTTTCAGGAACACCAGGTGCCTCCGTGGCGGCGATCACGAACGCCACTGCTTTATGTTGACAATAGCCTGACTGCTGTTATTGGGGTTTGTTTGGGCAATGAGGGGGTAACATCCTCGGGGTTAGCTGTTACCCATTTTAGATAAACATGCTGGCGTGAGTTTATGTCTGTGTTGAATAAAGTATTGTCCTGAATATGAAATGGCTTGAGCGTCAGCGGATTCGTTATACGCTTCGCCATCACCCCATTCCTCATGAGGCGTGGCAAAGCTTAATGCGCGAGGCCGATATCTTCAGTGGCTTGAGTTCAGTAGAGAGAGCCCATCTGCGCGAGCTGACGACCTTGTTTCTGCATCGCAAGCGTTTTTCTGGCAGCCAAGGCCTGGTGGTGTCCACCGAGATGGCGCTGGTAGTAGCGGCTCAGGCTTGCCTGTTGATATTAAACCTGGGGCTGGATTATTACGACGGCTGGGTTGAGATTGTGATATACCCCGACGCATTTCAGGTGGAGAGGGACAGCCTCGATGAGGCAGGGCTAGTCTCACATCAACAGCAGACATTGAGCGGTGAATCCTGGTCGCGGGGACCGGTGATTATCTCCTGGGGTGATGTTGCCGCTTCGTTGGCTGGCTTGCATCGGGGCCATAACCTGGTGGTACATGAGTTCGCCCACAAGTTGGATATGCTCAACGGTAGCGCCAATGGCATGCCACCTTTGCATGCCGATATGTTTCGGCAGCAGTGGACGGAGGTGCTTAGTGAAGCTTTCGATCACTTACAACAGCAGTTGGCGCATCATCATTGTCCCGGCATCAATGCTTATGCCGCGACCGCACCGGCAGAGTTTTTTGCCGTGGTCAGTGAATATTTTTTCACCAATCCGCAGCTGCTGCGCCACCAGTCAGCTGCGGTCTATGACCAGCTAGTGTTGTTCTATCGTCAAAACCCTGCCAAGCGGCAGTCTGAGTTTGCTAGCGGTTGACCTGTTTAAAGATAAACAGCTTAATAATTCATCGCCGCAATTGTTTATGCCGCCTGCTCGTCGTCGCTCACCACGCCCCAGCTCGATTCGTTTTCACCGCCAAAGGCCTCCAGCAGTGCTGGGATAAACCGGGCCAGCTCCATGCTCATCAGGGCAAAGTCGGCATCGAAAAGTGTCGCCTCATCATCGGCTTCTGCCCCCTGGGCTTCTTCCTGGATTACATCGAGGAAACGCAGTCGCTGTATCGTCAGGTCGTCGGCGAGGATGCAAGACAGACGCTCGTTCCATTCCACCGCCAGCTTGGTCACCTGTTTGCCTGCAGTGAGGTGGGATATGACTTCCTCGGCAGCGAGATCCTGACGCGTGCAACGTACCACGCCACCTTCCTGCTTGGGGTCACGCAGTTCACATTGATCTTCGATAACAAAGCCCGTCGGCGCAGCCTGGCTGCTCAACCATTGGGTAAGTGCTTGGGTCGGTGTGTTGTTGACCGACGGCAATACCGCTGACAGGCCACCCAGGCTTTCACGCAATAGGCTCACCAGATCTTCGGCCTTACTGGCCGATGCAGCATCCACCACCAGCCAGCCATCCTTGGGGGCCAGGTAGGCAAAGGTGTGGGTAGAGCGGGTAAAGGCCCGCGGCAATAAGTCCAGCAATACCTCTTCTTTGATCTGATCACGCTCTTTGCGCCGCACGCTGCGTGCCTCTTCCTGCTCGATGGCCGTTACTTTCTCAGTCACAAATTCACGGACAACGCTGGCTGGCAGCACCTTTTCTTCACGCCGGGCACAGACCATGATGTAACCGTTGGCGCCGTGGGTTAGCAACTCGCCGTGCCGCCCCAGTGGTGGGACCCAGCCATAGCTGAAGGGGGAGATATGGCCACAGGGATGAAACGCCTTGGTTGCCAGCTGCTCATGCAAGGCCTCAGCAGACAGGGTGAATGGTTTGGTCAGGCGGTATAGTCGCAGATTCTTGAACCACATGGGTGCCGGTGTCCTTGGAGAAAAAGGGGAGGAATTATGGATTTAACGGCGAGTAACATCAAGTGGGGGCCTCTAAAATAGTAATTTTTGCGTGAGAGCAAGGAAGCACCGCGCGCAGAACCGCAGTGTATATGCAATACATGGGGCTTCGAGCACGGAGCTGACGCCGCTATCGCGTAAAAAGTGCATTTTTAGAGGTGCCCAAGTGGCTATTTCGAGTAAATAGTGCCTGGACATTCAATTGACAGGTTTTGGTCAAACTGAAATGTAGGCAGTGATCCTGGTGAAAAAAAGCTGATGAGCGGGAGTCGTCCCTAAGTAGCCATAAATAATATGTTCAGGTTTGAGAATAGCTGCATATAAAATTGTGTTTTCTAAGCACGTTAATGTAGTTTGATGAAATCCAACGGGTTGATGGTTTGTGAGGCAGAAAGTGGATTTACTCGCAGCATAATTAAATTGCGGTTATTACTTGAAACCGCGTTCATCAAGTTGGATTTTATGTTTATGAACCATGAAAATTGTTTTAGCGTTAGATCAACTGGGCTGCTAGATGGAATATTGTGAACGTTTAGGAAATGGATTTTGGGCTGAGCCGATTAACGCGCTCACCAATGCCGCTTTTGTTGTTGCTGCACTATTGTTGTTGCGTCTTGTACGTCATAGACAACAGGACGAAGTGCCCTGGGATTTGTATATACTAGTATTGCTGATTGCCTGTGTAGGGCTGGGAAGTTTTTTCTGGCACACCTTTGCTACTCGCTGGTCTGAACTCGCCGATAAGTTGCCCATTTTCGCCTTCATGATAGTGTTTTTTTCGAGTTATATGGCTCGTGCCTTAAGGCTGTCATGGCGATTGATTTTGTTTTGGTTAGCACTGTTTTTGTTGTTGAATGTGGCGGTGAAGCTATTGTTGCCGGCGGACTTGTTTAACGGTTCTATAATGTATCTGCCCGCATTGCTTGCCTTGTTGATGATGGCTTTCGCCAGTATTCGACAGAGATTGCCTGGTGCGATGATTATGTTTGTTTTAACTGGCTTGTTCTGCATTGCGGTTGTGTTCCGTAGCATTGATCAACTGTTGTGTGATTCGTTTCCGCTAGGTAGTCATTTTGTCTGGCATTTGCTTAATGCAGTGATGTTGTATTGGTTGATGCGTACATTGATTCGTGCGGCGCATGATACCTAGGAAAGGTTGGCAGGCGAGGTTTTGAACAGTCTACCCTTGATAGGGTTCATTGAAAAATAGTTGTCTGGAAATATAAATTACGACGGTTATATGTTTTATTCTATTGGCATTGAAACCGCATCTGAGCATTCAATGTTTCACACCTGGCTTGATATGTCAGCTCATCTGTTCCGAAATTCCTGGTTTAATACTTGGCTGTTGCTAGTTCAAAATTTTTTGAGCTTTGTTCTTAATATATGACTTATTTCACAGAATCGATTGAGATTTACGTCATAAAATATACTTGTATTCGTGTAAAACAAAACAGGTATATCATGAAAAAATTAGCTTTTCCTTTCACTATAATTGCGGCGTCGATCATATCGACTGTGGCCATCGCTGCGCCTGATGAGTCAAAAATGTTTGGTGCTGCAGCGCCGTTCACTATTGATAAGCTGCCAACCAGCCGTTTAAAGACACAACTTGAGTCTTTGCCAGCAGCGGCCCGTGAAAAGGCAATGAAATGGCTGCATAGCTTCACCTTCCCAGCCCATGATATTAAATCTCTACATGTTGATAACGGCGGCGGGGTGTTTTATCAGGACACCGTATTACCGGAGCAGATCAGCCAATCAGATCTGGAAGCTGACCCCTCTTTGGAAGGAATTAGTCCGACGGATGCCTTTAAATTGCACAGCAGACCTGGAGCAGCCAAGGTTGTCTATGTCAATTTCACTGGTTTTACACTAGCCAATACCGCTTGGAATAGTTCTGTAAGTAGCTATCAAGCTAAACCATTCAATAAAGATTCTGATCCCAGTACTTTTTCTACAGCAGAAAGAACAGACATTGCCGAAGTATGGCATCGCATCGCTGAGGATTTTGCCCCCTTTGATATAGATGTCACTACAGAAAAACCAGCCTCTTTTGGTCCTGATATTGGCCATATACTTGTGACCAGTAAAACAGATGCTACGGGTACACCAATGCCATATGACACGGCTGGCGGTGTTGCCTATGTTGGTGTTTGGGGGCGTTCAAACTATGAATATTATCAACCGGCATTAGTGTATTACGATAATTTGGCTTCGGCGCCTTATTATATTGCTGAAGCTGCTTCGCACGAGCTGGGACATAATCTGGCCTTATCTCATGATGGCACCAGCACACAGGGTTATTACAGCGGTCATGGCAGTGGTCTTACATCCTGGGGGCCTGTTATGGGTGTTGGTTACTATACTAACGTTACTCAATGGAGCAAGGGTGAATATCCTGATGCCAATAATTCGCAGGATGACCTGGCGATTATTGCTCAACGTTTAGGTTATCGAATGGATGATCATGGTAATGATCAAACATCTGCCTCGCAATTGTTGGTTGATGGTAATGGCAATATCGCCAGCAGCAATCCTGAAATTGATCCTCTGAATGCTCGTCCCGATAATAAGGGTGTGATTGGCAGTAGTACGGATACCGATGTGTTCTATTTTGATACGGCTGCCGGTGAAATTAATCTGGTCATCAATCCCGCCTGGGATGCCTATACCCGCACAAGCAAGCGTGGTGCAAATCTTGATATTCAGGCGAAAATTACGGATGGGTTCGGCACAGAAATTATTGTCGACCCTATCAGCGATACTAATGCTGTTATTACGGCTGTTTTAGGTGCTGGTCGTTATTATCTAACACTTACAGGTGTGGGTAACACTGCTACATCATATTCAGATTACGCCAGCCTAGGACAATATTATATCTCGGGCACAGTTGTGACATTGGCATCTGATTTTACTCCGCCTAATCCAAACCCAATGTTATGGGCTAATTACCCAACAGCAGTCAGCAAAACAAGCATTAGCATGACAGCCGTTGAGGCAACTGATGATTCTGGTGTTGTTGAATATCAGTTTGTTTGCACATCGGGTGGATTGGGTTGTGTCTCCAGCACATGGCAATCAGAGGCAAACTATGTAGCGACAGGTCTTGAAGCAAACACTGAATACTCTTATCAGGTAAAGGCGCGTGATAATTCAGGTAATGAGACAGGATTTTCACCTGTGGCTACAGCATGGACTCTGACCAACATGGTTCCGCAAAGTATGGATGATTATGTAACAGTCAGTGAAAACACTGCGACTGTCATCGACGTTATGGCAAACGATACCGATCCTGATGGTGATGCATTGCAAATCGTAAGTACATTAGTTCCAGCTCATGGTGATGTTGCAATCAGTGGAAATGCAGTTGTTTATACGCCTAATGCTAATTACACAGGTGCTGATAGTTTTACTTACATGATTACTGATGGGGTGGGGGGTAACTCAACCAGTACAGTGTATCTGGATGTTGTCGGGGTAAATGATGCACCGGTAGCGGCACCGGATAGTGCAGAAGTACTGCTTGGTGGCAGCGTTAGCATTGATGTGCTCGCCAATGATCGTGACCCGGAAGGTTCAGTCTTATCTGTTGTGTCAGCCACAAATGGCTCTAAAGGGACAACTCTAGTTAATGCTGACGGGACTATTACCTACAGCGTAACTGGCAATAAACGCGGCGGCGATAGTTTTACTTATGTCGTTAGCGATGGTGAATTAAGCTCATCTACAACCGTCAATATCTCAATTGTTCGCTCATTATCTGGCGGTGGTGGTTCAGGTGGTGGTAGTGGTAAATGTCATCCCAAGAAAGGTTGTTGATCATTTAAGTTGTTATACAAAAAGGGTCACTCAGTTGAGTGGCCCTTTTATCTATTGCCTATTAAATTAATTTCTGAGAGGAAGTTAACTACAACGCCTTGCATGCGGATTTGAACGGCGCTTTTTTGTTTTTTTGGAATATTCATTGATTTGAGATATGTGGAGAATTTGAATATTATAAAGAACTAATTCGTGTGTGCCGATACTCCTACTGGGTTAGTAAGAGATCGTATGTATGAGTGCGTGCATTTTAGTTGTTGACGATAACTCTGACATTTTAAGACTGGTGGAAAGAGTCCTAACTGGACAGGGCTATGAGGTACTCGCGTTTGAATCTCCTTTGGAGGCACTAGACGCAGTTAAAGAAGACTTTATTGATCTAGCTATTCTTGATATCGATATGCCCGGAATGGATGCTCTGAGACTTGCGGCCGAGATTAGAAAGGCAAATATTCCGTTTATCTTTCTGAGCGCTTGTGTTGATTGCGAATGCGTATCAAAAACCAAAATAGCTGGAGCACTTGAGTTGTTAGTCAAGCCTGTCAGGCAAGAGCAGCTTATCATCAGTGTTGCTAATGCCTTGGCCCTGTCCAGAAGCAGTGTAGACAAAAATATCTTCGACCTCAGACTTCAGCGAATTATAAATATTGCAGTCGGATTGAGGAGCAATGAGAAGGGGCTAACGGTGAGTGAATCATACCAGTCGATTCGTGACGAGGCGCGCTCTTCCAGTCGTAAGATATTCGATGTGGCCATGGATATTGTAGATGGCCACGATCATGTGGTGAGGCTGATGCATGGCGACCCCTCTCTTTTGAAGAAGTAGCCAGAAGTTTCAGACTGGCGTATTCAATTATTTTAGTATTCCCAAACTCTCTTGAAGGCAGCCAATTTGTTTTCTCTGTCGGTTGCTTTCTTGATATCAATAGATACAACACTGTCCATAATAAGGCCCTATTATTCTATAAAATCTGGCCCCACTTGCTATGCACATTAGGGCGATGGATGTTTCTAATTTCATCTTTGAGTCTGTGGTAAAGGCTGTTTATATTTCCTAGAATATTTATGGGGTCTTTATAAGTTTGTCACTGCATGGTAGTGATCTTCCATGCACTTGTCCTTGCCGGGTTCTTTGCATGATTGCATCACTGAAATATGAGGGTGATGAACGTTGATCTAGGGAGAGACAGCAATGAGGATTGATTTCCACTATTACGGCGCTTATGTCGCGGCACGCTTGGCTGGTTATGACTTCACTGAGGCGCAGACCATTGCCCATGCTTCGCAGTATGTTGATGAGTCAGACTTGGGCATGTTGAAAGATCCAAAAGGGCAATACTACATCAAGGACTTTGCCCCCGTACCTACCTTGCTAACCAATCCTGAATGCGTTCGCTATAACTACACAGAATGGTCGGCAGCCAACCTTTTACAGACATACAGGATTCTGATGCCCTTCCATTTTCTGCCTGGCAACTATGGCCGTTCGGATGTGCTGACACATACCGGGCCAAAGAGTGATAGTGCAATACTGAGTAAGTGGTCATTCACAGAGGAATCTGAAAACCACGTCAAACTGCTCTGTCTACCCAATAGTCCGTTGGTGAAAGAGATGATCAATGATCTGGTTGATCATCATCACAATGACCTTCATTTTATTGGTTTGCGCCTCCATGTTCTGGCAGATACCTGGGCGCATATGTACTACGCTGGCTTACCCGCCTGGTATCTGAATAATGCCAACCTGACGACAAAGGAGTTGATCGACGCCGATGGCAAGAAGACGCCGGTCAAATTGCACAGGTTATGGCCGCTGCCGGATTTGTTCAACCCTGAGGAAGCCACGCCAGACGCGCCTTATTATAATTCCTACATGTATCTCGGTCATGGACGCATGGGCCACTTACCGGACTATCCCTACATCAGTTATGAATACCAGCCGCAATGGAGCCACGTGCCCATCGTCAAGGATAATCGCGTCTGCTTCCTGAAGGCGTTTAAACAGTTGGTGATGGCGATGCGCTGCATTCGCAATCAGCAGAGTTTCGATATCGATAGCTATGCCGAGCTGCAGCATGAGGTGGAAGAGGTGATCAAAACGGTGTTGCATACTCGAGAGACGGACCAAAGTAATGCCTGGAAGGCCAATATTCCAAAAATCCGTATCGATGGGGTCCCTCTTGACGTGCCTGAAGAGCATCATGCCGATAAATGGTTGGCGACATTCAAGCAGGCAGGTAAAGCTGGGCCGGATAGCGACTATTACCGATTCAACCGCGCCGCCGTGCAACACCTGGATCTGGTGATGCAACACCTGGAACGCCATGAGCAGTTCATCTTATCGGGTGACAGTGGCAAACATACCCTCACCGTGAACCTGAGGCACGAGAAGGCGGGTTATCTCGGGGTGATGACAGAAGATCTGCATGCCTCTGGCTTCACCCAATACTATGCCAAGATGAGCAGCGAGGCTGTCCCCCATAGAATCATCAAAATCGATAGCGCCCCGCTGCGCTCAGGGGCACTGGTGCAAATCCAAACCACTGAAGCCAAAACCGGTGAGTATGCCTATCTGGGGGCGTGGCAAACCAAAGCCCTGTATTACTACAAGAAGGACTACGAAGTAGACAAACAGCGTTGGGAGATTGAAAAGGTCGATTTGACCAAGGATGACATCATCCGTTCGGGTGATCGGGTGCGTATTAAAAATCTTCACTTTGGCGACAAATCTTATATGGCCCCTTATGGTTATTTGTATTGGTTTAGATGGTGTTACTTTCTGACCACCAGGGGCAAGGCTGAAGAGTGGATTCTGGAATGGGCTGAATAAACGAGCTAGCCATAATTGGCGGAGGCTTGAGGTAAGCTAGGGTTCGTCTTAGGCACGTAATTATCTGCTTAATCACAGTCAGGTTAGCCATTTTGTTGAGCTTGAGATTGATTGTTAAGATTAACGCTGCTGATTAAGTTGGTGATGTTTTGCATGCCCCCCCTACGATTGTGGATGTTTTGAGTTAGCTGAATAACAAACACACTAAACACATGTCTGAACATATGCCTGAAGCACAGGCTATAATCGCCGCGTTCTCGTTTATATGGCAACGGAGGCGTCGTGAAACCGATCATCTCAATCAAAGAACTCACTAAAACCTACGATTCGGGTTTTGAGGCACTTAAGGGTGTCGATCTGGATATTTATCGTGGTGAGATCTTTGCTCTCCTGGGCCCCAACGGGGCGGGCAAGACAACATTGATCAGCATCATTTGTGGCATCGTTACACCGACTGCGGGTGAGATATCTGTTGATGGCCATGACATCAAAGCAGAGTTTCGTGCAGCGCGATCGAAGATTGGCCTGGTGCCACAAGAACTTGCCACCGCAGCTTTCGAGAGTGTCTGGGATACGGTGAACTTTAGTCGAGGTCTGTTTGGCAAACCCGCCGACCCTGCCTTTATTGAAAAGACCCTGCGTGAACTTTCGTTATGGGATAAAAAAGATGACAAGATCATGGCCCTGTCGGGTGGCATGAAGCGCCGGGTGCTGATCGCCAAGGCGATGTGCCACGAACCACAGATCCTGTTTCTCGATGAACCTACTGCCGGCGTTGATGTAGAGCTGCGACGCGACATGTGGCAGATGGTGCGAAAACTGAGCGAAAACGGTGTCACTATCATTCTCACCACACACTATATCGAAGAGGCCGAAGAGATGGCCGACCGCATTGGTGTGATCAACAAGGGTGAAATCATCATGGTTGAAGAGAAAGCCCAACTGATGAACAAACTCGGTAAAAAGCAGCTGACAATCACTCTGCAGAGTCCTTTAAGCAGCCTGCCTGATGAATTGTTTGACGGCTTGGATGAACAAGCCTTATCACTATCGGAAGATGGCGGCTCAGTAATTTACAGCTATGATACCCAGCATGAACAGAGCGGCATTCCCGAGCTGTTGCGCCGGTTGGACAAGTGCGGAGTCGACATCAAAGACCTTCATACCAGTCAAAGCTCGCTGGAAGATATATTCGTCAGTCTGGTGGGAGAAAAACAATGAATTATTACGCAATCCGCGCCATCTATGTTTTCGAAATGGCCCGCACCTGGCGCACTTTGATGGAGAGCATCGCCGCGCCAATACTGTCGACATCACTCTATTTTGTGGTGTTTGGCGCTGCCATTGGCTCACGTATGGGTGAGATTGATGGCATTAGCTACGGCGCTTTTATTATTCCCGGTCTGGTGATGCTATCGCTGCTGGGCATGAGTATCTCTAACGCCTCGTTTGGCATCTATTTCCCGAAGTTCTCAGGCACCATCTATGAAGTGCTTTCGGCACCTGTTTCGTCTACCGAAATCGTCATCGGTTATGTTGGTGCAGCGGCATCCAAGTCGGTCATCCTCGGCCTGTTGATTCTCGCCACTGCACGACTGTTTGTCGATTATGAGATCGCCCATCCCGTCTGGATGCTTGCTTTTTTGATACTTACTTCTATTACCTTTAGCCTGCTCGGATTCATCATTGGCCTTTGGGCCGACGACTTTCAAAAACTGCAGATCATCCCGTTAATGGTGATCACGCCTTTGACCTTTCTGGGCGGCGCATTTTATTCCATCGATATGCTGCCCGAGCCGTGGCAAAGCATTTCCTTGATTAACCCGGTGGTTTACCTCATCAGTGGTTTTCGCTGGAGTTTTTACGGTGTAGCCGATGTAAACGTCGGCGTCAGTATCGGCATGATTTGTCTCTTCATGTTGCTCTGTCTTGGGGTGATCAGTTGGATATTCAAGACTGGTCACCGGCTTAAGGCTTAAGGGCACCTCTAAAAATGCACTTTTTACGCGATAGCGGCGTCAGCTCCGTGCTCGAAGCCTCATGTATTGCGTATACACTGCGGTTCTGCGCGCGGTGCTTTCTTGCTCTCACGCAAAAATTACTATTTTTAGAGGCGCCTTTAAGTTGTTTTTTCAATAATTTTAGAGCAAGTAGATGAGTGACGGTCATATCAACCTGGATAAGATGCGCGAGCTTCTTGTGCATTAGCTGCGCTCATCAAGCAGAACATCAATAACAGATTGTTGTGTTCTGTGGTGAGGAAGAGGGTGGTTTTATATGGCTCTCCCAGTCCAGACTGGTAGGACGAAAACGCTATGCTGCAACACCTGAATCACAACAGATAACTAGCCCGGCTTTTCGCCGCTCACCGCCCTTATTGTAATCAACAACTGCACATAACCATCCTTGCTTACCTCACTCATAAGCTGAATTGAGTTAAGTGCCTGCCACTCGGCCTCGGTGATATTGAGCGCCGAGCTTAGCTGCTTGTCATTGACAAGATCACGCAGCCCCAATGGCATATTGCCATTGTCGGCTGCTGGAGTGCCGCCTGTGGTTTTGTAACTGCCTCTTTCTTCCTGAATATCTTCACCAATCAGGTGAGAGACAGTGACACCAAGCGCTCTGGCGATCTCATGCAGGTGCTCCATTGAAACACCCTTGCCGCCGCTTTCCAGGCGCGAGATATGACCTTGATCCATCTTGGTGAGGTTGGCCAGTTCACGTTGGGTCAGCTGACGCGCTTTGCGAGCTTTTTTTAATCGTTCGGCAAAAATATCCATGGAATTTAATCTCAAGAATTCACGTTGATTTGATTATGACTCACAGCCATATTTATGTCTTGATATATGTTGTCTGGACATATAATATGTCTTTCAGACATTTTTTGACTGGAGTGCAAGAGAAACAGGAACACTGCAAATTTATCAAAAACAGCATTGAAAACGGCACAGCAGGCTAGCCAATGAACATAAAAGGTGGAGGAGTGAAGGCTCATCCCACCAGCATTATCATTACAACCAGGAAACAGTGAAATGAGCGAACGACTTTATGCACTTGTTAAGCAGATTCTAGATAGTGATGTTGAAAACCTGGTCAGCGGACTTTCGTCTGACGAGCGTTGCTTTGTAGCCCTGTCGGCCAACCGTTATGACCTGTTGCCTGGCTTTTATCGTGACCCGATCAAGGCCTGGCATCGCCTCGATAAACAGCAGCAAGTCGGCGTCTGTGTCTGGCGTGGATGGCCGCGACAGTATGTGGAAGAGGGGACGCATGATGGTGTGTGAAAGCAGATATGTGATCGTGGCCTTTTGCTAATCCTAAAACGACGTAGGTGTTGTCAATAGTATTCAATAGCTTGAACATCTGCACATACCTTTTAGACTGGACTGTCAGAAGCAAGCTGCTCTATTGTTAAATGTGGATTGATGAGATAATTCCTCTCCAACTCAATCACTTCATTTAGATCATGCGCCTCGACAAATTTGTCAGCCAAAGCCTCGGCATATCTCGCAAACAGACCAAACAGCTTCTGCGCCAAAAGGTCATTGCAGTTGATGGTGTGATCGTGACTTCAGCGGATCTTCACATCCAGACCGAGGCCAAAGTCACCTTTGAGGGCCGTGTGTTACATATTCCTGGGCCGCTCTACTTCATGCTGAATAAACCTGAAGGTTATATCTGCGCCACCAAAGATAGTCGTCACCCCACGGTGCTGGATCTTATTGATGAGCCACGTGCACACACCCTCCACCCCGTTGGTCGCCTCGACATCGATACCACCGGTTTGGTGCTGTTAACCGATGACGGTCAGTGGAGTCATGGTATTACATCGCCAAGACGCCAAAAAATAAAACGCTATCTCGTAGATTTGGCTGAGCCGTTGGCCGATGGTGTAGAGCAACAATTCGAGACAGGCATTATGCTAGACGGTGAAAAAAAACCAACCCTGCCCGCGCAACTCAAACGTATCAGCCCCACCGAGGTCGAGCTGTCTATCCAAGAGGGGCGCTATCACCAGGTTAAACGCATGTTTGCTGCAGTCGGTAATGCCGTTATCGCTCTGCATCGCCAGGCCATTGGCCCAGTCTGCCTTGATGATGATCTACCTATAGGTGCTTGCCGCCGGTTAAGCCAAGCCGAAGTAGAGTCTTTACGATGAGCCAGGACAGCGCTCTAAATCTGTTGTTGAACATGCTGCGCAGTGAGCGCGAGCCTTGTCTGTGGGTTGCCGACGAGCATGTCGCAGGTATTCAACAAATCCCTGTTAACCCAGCCGTTGAAGTGATCAGCAATCGATTTGATGTTGCTGATGCCTTATCAAGACAAGGCTGGAACAGCCATTTTTCTGATCTGGATTTCAGCCATCTAGAGGATCAAAGCTTCACCACAGTCTATTTTCGTTTGGCCAAAGAGAAGCCCTTGGTAAACCATGTCATCAACCAGGCCTCAAGGCTGTTAAAAGCAGGTGGACGATTAATCATCAGCGGCGAAAAACAACAGGGCATTAAGACTTACGCCAAGAAAGCAGGCCAATGTTTGGCCGGCAAGGCAGAGATAAAAAAACATGGTCAGCATTATCTCGCCACCATCAGCCGCGGCCAGCAAGAGAGCGCATTGCTTGATGATAAAGACTACTCGCACTTACGCAGCACGCTGCAATATCAGGGTATAGATATCGCAAGTAAACCGGGACAATTTGGCTGGGACAAACTAGATAAAGGCAGTGTTCTGTTGGCGCAGCAGTTTGGCAAAATCCAGACCAACGCCCCCAGTACCATTCTAGACCTGGGTTGTGGAGATGGCTTTTTATCCCTTGCCGCCCATCAACAATGGCCTGATGCTGAAATCACCGCAACAGATAACAACGCCGCCGCGCTGATCAGCTGCCAGAAAAACTTCACCCAACAGGCGATTACAGGTGAGGTTATTGCCGCCAATTGTGCCGCCGGTGTGACAAAAAAACACGACCTTATCCTCTGCAACCCGCCTTTTCACCAAGGCTTTTCTGTCGAAAGCGACCTCACCGAGCAATTCATATCGACCGCAAAGCGCCTCTGCAAACCAGGCGGTTGCGCACTATTTGTTGTTAATGCCTTTATCCCGTTAGAGCGCCTTGCCAAAAACCATTTCGAGCAGCAGCAACTACTCGTTAATGATGGTCATTTCAAACTCTTCAAGCTATACAACTAGGCAGCGGGTATTGTTGGTTATCGAGCAACTGACTCTGGTGGATATAGATGGGGTTCTGTCATTGTAGTCGTTAGCTACATGAGCATCTGTGCGATAGTCTGGAGGCTATATTGTATTAGGCGGTACCGTTGTGTATCACTAGCAATATGCAAAGCGTTTTTTGTATCAAATTATGTTGATGGTGATACGCAATAGAGGTAGTATTAGCTAAAACATCAACAGCTAAGTGTTCCCTGTGCAGCCATATATCCCACAAATTCTACCAATCAAAGACTTGGATAAAGCCGCGCTGTTTACCGCAGTGGGGGAGGCTAACGCGGCACTTGCACGTTACGATGGCCTGTTGATGGGCACGGTCAATCCAGCGGTGATGCTCTCGCCCCTCACTAATCAGGAAGCCGTGCTCTCCTCTAAAATAGAAGGTACTCAGGCCACCGTCGAAGAAGTGCTAGAGCATGAGGCAGGCCAAGAGTATGGCGAGGAAAAAAACCAGGACATTCAGGAAATTCTGAACTATCGTCGGGCGCTGATGCTGGCCAAAGAGTCTGTGGCTGACCGCCCCATTCGGCTCGGCTTGATCCGAGAAATGCACCGAATACTCATGGAAAGTGTACGTGGTCAGAACAAAGAGCCTGGACAATTTCGCAACGACCAAAACTGGATTGGCACACCGGGTTGCACCATAGAACAAGCCAGCTTTGTTCCGCCCAATCCGTTGCAACTCATGGATCACCTGCAAGCCTGGGAAACCTACCTCGGCATCGATGATGTTGATCCCATCGTGCAAACCGCCATTGTCCATGCCCAATTTGAACTGCTTCACCCCTTTAAAGACGGCAATGGCCGGATTGGCCGACTATTAATCCCCTTGCTGCTATACAGTAAGGAACGGCTGACCAGCCCGATGTTCTATCTCTCCGCCTATCTGGAAAGCCACCGGGATGAATATTACGCGCGCCTGCGTGCGATCTCCCAGCATGGTGACTGGACCGGTTGGTGTGCCTTCTTTCTGCAAGCCGTGATAGAGCAGGCACAGCAAAACGGCAGAACGCTGCGGGAGATTATGGACCTCTACGAGGCTACTAAAATACAAGTGCAAGACATCACCCACTCGCCCCATAGCCCGCAACTGATCGATGCACTGTTCGACCGGCCCATATTCACCGCCGCCGACATCGCCAAACGGGCCGGCGTGCCAAAACCAACCATACATAAATTGATAAAAAGTTTACTGGATGAAGGTGTATTGCAAACCGTGCGCGAAGCCGCCGGCCGTCGCCCCGCCATACTCACCTTTGCTGAACTGTTAAACACCCTGGAACGCAAACAATTGGTTTGAGTTCGGATGAAAGTTGTAAGAGAAGACTATGCCCACACTGGATTGGATCGGAAAAAAAGCTGTCGTAAAACACCATAGAGAGGTGCCCTATCGTTTATTAGAACCGGTAGCAGAACTTTCCCATGGTGAGCCGGATAGCGGCAACCTGATTGTGCAAGGGGATAACCTGGATGCATTGAAAGCCTTGTTGCCGAGATATGCGGGGAAGGTGAAATGTATCTATATCGATCCTCCGTACAACACAGGCAATGAGGGGTGGGTATACAACGATAATGTGAATAGCCCTGAAATTCAGAAATGGTTGGGGGAAGTGGTTGGAAAAGAGGGTGAAACATTAGATCGGCATGATCGTTGGTTATGTATGATGTACCCGCGTCTTGTGCTCCTAAAGAAATTTCTTCGGGAAGATGGGGTCATATTTGTTTCAATAGATGATAATGCGCACGGTTTTTTACGTTTATTGTTAGATGAGATTTTTGGATATGATTGCTACAAAAGTACGATTTCGGTTAGGAGGGGTGTCAAGAGTGTTCAAGTACAATTTGATGATCTCAGTAAGTTAGCGCTTGGACATGAATACATTTTTATGTATTCAAAAAATAAAAATACGCGCTTTCCAAAATTAATGCTTGATCATGAAATTGAACAACCTGGAAAGTGGGATACTTTTTGGCGTGGGACAGATAGGCCAACAATGAGATATGAATTGTTTGGTTTCAAACCGGAAAAAGGCCAGTGGAGATGGGAGAAAAACCGGACGAACAAGGCGATTTCTAATTACCATTATTATATGGAAAATATTTCTAATGATATGAGTTTGGATGAATGGTTCGTTGAAAATCTTACATCAAATAACACCAAGTTAGATTTTGTAAGGAAAAATGAAGATGCAAGGACTCAATATTATGTACCACCTAGAAGTGGAAAACTATTAAGCGATAATTGGATGGATATTTTGCTTAGTGGAAGTGAAACGGAGTTCGATACCGAGAAAAATATTAAGATAATAGAGCGTATAGTTAAATGGGTGACTGGAAGCAATGATATTATCTTAGACTCGTTTGCTGGGTCAGGCACTACTGCGCATGCCGTTCTATCACAAAATAAGATAGATCAGAATAATAGAAAATTTGTATTAGTTGAAATGCTTGGTAGCGTTTGCAACAAAATATTGCAACCGCGACTGAAAGATGCCGTAAGTGGCTATAAAAAAGGTAAGAGAGATATCGAACCACTTGGCAGCGGTTTTCAATTTTGCCACCTTAGCAACGAACCCATCTTCAATGCCGAAGGCCAAATCCGCAGCGATGTTACGTTTGCGCAGCTGGCAGAATTCGTCTGGTTCTCAGAAACCGGTAGTGGTTTTACCGGCAATGCCGATTCGCCGTTATTAGGCATGTTCGAGGGCCGGGCAATCTATCTACTCTATAACGGTATTTTAAAAGATCGATCGATCAATGGCGGTAACGTATTAACCACCCCGGTGCTTGATGTGCTGCCTGACTTTGATGGCCCCAAGGTGATTTACGCTGCGGCCTGCCGCTTAGGTGCGGCCCGGATGAATAAGCTGGGCATTCAATTTAAACAAACCCCTTACGCACTGGAGATTTAGGCATGGCGGCATTTATTCCTAAGAATTACCAAACTGCCGTGCTGGAAAGTGTGGAGAAATACTTTCGTGCCTGTCGCGAATTGGGCAACGCCAATACGGCCTTTTATCAAACCACGCTGGAGCTATGGGAGCGAGGCAGTCAGTTCAATCCCATTGAGGGATTTGCGCCGGACATGCCGTATTTCTGCCTGCGAGTGCCCACCGGTGGTGGTAAAACCTGGTTGGCGGCAAAATCAGTTTCATCTATTAATACACACTTGTTGGGTACCGAGCATAGCGTGATTCTCTGGTTGGTACCCAGTAATGCCATTCGAGAACAAACGCTAAGGGCACTTAAAAATCGCCAGCACCCTTATTTTCAGGCCTTGCAAGAGGCGGGGCCGGTGACGGTGCTTGATCTGGATGAGGCAAAAAATGTTACTCGCGCCACGCTGGATACATCAACCACGGTTATTGTGACAACCCGCCAGGCCTTCCAGGTTGGTGACACGGAAATTCGTAAAGTGTATGAATCAAGTGGTGCGTTAATGCATCACTTTGACAGTCTCCATGCTCAGCAACGGGCACTGCTGGAGCAGGAAGAGGGTGTTATTCCATATTCCCTAGCTAACGTGTTGCGCCTGCGTCGTCCGTTTGTGATTGTGGATGAGGCACACAATAGTCGCACCGAACTCTCTTTTGAAACACTATTGCGTTTTAACCCCAGCGGCATTATGGAACTTACGGCTACCCCTGATATGGACAAGACTCCGAGCAATGTTTTGCATAGTGTCTATGCTGCAGAGCTGAAAGGGGAAGAGATGATTAAGCTGCCCATTCGGTTAGAGGCGGAACCCAATTGGCAGCAATGTTTGGCTGACTCCATCGCCCGGCGGGAAGAGTTACAAACCATCGCCGACAGCGAGCGACGTCAAGGTGCTGCCTATTTAAGGCCGATTGTCTTGATTCAGGCGCAAGCACGTAGCAAGGTAAAAGAGACGCTGGACGTGGATCGTGTTCGCCAAGAGCTAATGCAGAACCACCGAATTCCTGAAGAGGAGATCGTTATTGCCACTGGTGACAGCAAAGGCCTGGAGGCCATTGATGCGGAATACGATGGCGGCATTCTTTCAGAGCAATGCCCAGTGAAATATGTGATTACCCAGCAGGCGCTGGCCGAAGGTTGGGATTGCCCGTTTGCATATGTGCTGGTGAGTATGGCCGATGTGCATTCATCAACTGCAGTTGAACAATTGCTTGGCCGCGTGTTGCGGCAACCTGGTGCCGAGCACCGCGCCAATGAAGCGCTAAATCGTTCCTATGCGTTTGTGGTTTCGAGAGATTTTAATGCGACAGCAGAGGGGCTTCGCGATCGGTTGGTGCAGGGTGCTGGATTTAATCGCAAAGAGGCATCGGAATTTGTCTCCGCCGCCAAACCAGAACAAAGCTATCTGGATTATCGAAATCCCATTCATCGCGCGGTGGTTCGCCCTGTGGTTGTGGCGCTTAAGGAAACGCCAGAGATCAAGAATATTCCCAAAGCGACCCGTGACAAACTTAAGTGGGATAAAAAAACCAGTACGTTAACCATTAATGAACCACTCAGCCCTGAAGAGACGGAAGAGATTAAAGCGGTGGTTAACGAGCCGACTTCATTGGAGGTTATTGAAGTCGCCGCAGAAGAGAGTCGCACCACTGCTGTTGAGTTTTTTCAAACACCAGCTGAGCTAGGTATTCCCTTTGAAATTCCTCAACTGGCGCTTAAATATCAGGGTGAACTGGCGCTGTTTGAAGACCCTGAACAACTCGATTATCCCTGGGATCTTTCGGTTTACGATGCTCATCCAACACATGACGAGTTATCACGTCTTGATCTCATAGGACGGATTGCGTCGGGAGGTGAGCTCGATATTGACGAAGAAACGGGCACAATGAAACCTAGATTTATTGCTGACCTTCAGCGAGATCTTGGCCTTAGCTACACGCCTGAACACTGGGATGAAACTAAATTGGCCGCATGGCTTTGTCGTAATCTCACCGATGTGACGCTAACCCATGAAAGTAAACGTGCCTTTGTTGTTGTATGGCTAACTCATCTGCTTGAGCAGGCGAGTATGGATTTGGCTAAGGTTAATCAACACAAGTTTGAGATTCGTAATTTGTTGGAAGCACGAATTAATGCATCGCGCAAACAAGCTGCGGCTGAAGCATTTCAGGACTGTTTGTTTGGCGACAACGCAGCTGAACGTGTGGGCGTGAGTGACGAATATGTATTTACGTTTAATCCCTATGCCTATGCGCCTAGTCGAGACTATGACAACAGTTATGGCTCGTATGATTTTCGCCACCATTATTACAGCCGTATTGGTGACTTCGATTCGAAGGAGGAGTTTGAGTGTGCGGTGTGGTTGGACCAACAAGCCGAGCTAGGTCGGTTGGAGTTTTGGGTGCGTAATTTAGTACGCCGCGAAGGATCTTCCTTTTCACTGCAAAAAGCCGATGGCAAGTTTTATCCTGATTTTGTCTGCAAACTGCCCAACGGTGGTCCGGTCTTGGTTGTTGAATATAAGGGCGGAGACAAATGGAATACGCCAAAGGTAGAAATGGATAGAAAAGTCGGCAACTTATGGGCTGAGATGTCTGAAGGTAGATGTCGATTTGTGATGGTGAAAAATAGAGAGTGGAATGTTGTTGATGCATGTCTTTCTTAATTATTTGATGCTGACTAAATTATTTTTTGTTGCCACGATTATGCGTGGCAACAAGAGTAAAAATGGCATATAACTCTTCGAGGTGAGGTTTAAATGAGTGCCGAGCCCATATCTATAAAACTCTTTCTGCCAAAAGGTAGTTCGGATCAATTGCGTGTAGCAGAGATATCGAACTGGTCTGGCAAGGCTGTTGCTTGTTCTCGGGATGAGTTGAGTGAGCTATGCAGTCGTGATGAGGCAGGGCGGCCTGGGGTTTATTTTCTGGTAGGCAATGATCCGGAATCAGCTGAGCCAATGGTCTATATCGGTGAAGCGGAAGAGCTGTCCAAACGACTTAAACAGCATCTTGGTAAAGAGTTCTGGGTTCAGGTTATAACCTTTACCAGCAAGGATGAAAATCTTACCAAGGCTCATGTAAGGTATCTGGAAGGGCAGTTGATTGAACTAGGTCAGCAGACTGGCCGAGCCATCATTGCCAATAACCAGTCCAGTGGTGCTAAATTGCCTGAATCTGATCAGTCTGAGATGGATATCTTTCTGGCTAAGATGTTACGACTTCTGCCGGTTATGGGAACCAATACCTTTGTGCCGTCAGCCTCTGAAGAGGTAAAGGCTAAGGATAGGTTGATTTGTACTATCAAAGGTCTGATCGCTTACGGTCAACGTACAGCAAATGGTTTTGTGGTGTTTAAGGATTCGCAAGCGGTTATGGAACATCGGCCTTCAGCGAAACGGTCAAAACTTCAGCGTGAAAAATTGGTAGAAAAAGGCGTGTTGGCGCAAGAAGGAGAACACTACGTATTTACGCGTGATTACGAATTTACCAGTCCAAGTATTGCTGGCACGGTAGTTCAAGGTGGTGCGACAAATGGTTTAACAGCATGGAAGAATAGCAAAGGCGTGAAACTTAAAGAGCTGGACTCTTCTTCTTGATTTTACTTTGTCACTTTTGGATTTAGAGGCTAGATGGTGTCAAAAGTAAACTACAATCACTACTTTAATTCTGAGTTAGTGATTCTTTCTGCCCTATCAATACTGAGTGTATGGCATCTTTAGAGACCTACGTATCATAGTACTTATCTCGCTAAATGTCGTCCTGATCAAAGCGCAGCCCATTGAGTCTAACCAAGTTTTTTCAGTCTAGTTTTTAGGAATGGCTAATGCCAAACTTACCTGTTTTATATTCTTTCCGACGCTGCCCGTATGCCATCCGTGCCAGGCTTGCGATTAAGATAAGTGGCATGCAAGTTGAATTGCGCGAAGTGAAGTTGTCGGATAAACCGAAATCCTTGTTGGCATATTCAGCTAAAGGAACAGTGCCTGTATTGATATTGCCGGATAGGACGGTGATTGATGAAAGTCGCGAGATTATGAGTTGGGCGCTGCTTCAGCATGACCCTGAGCATTGGTTGCCAAACAAGAAAAAAGAAATGATGCAAATTAATTCGCTTATTGATATGAATGATGCTGAATTTAAACAGCACCTGGATCACTATAAATATGCTGACCGGTTTCCAGAACATCCAATGACGTTTTATCGCCAGCAGGCCGAAGGCTTTATTTCAGAGTTAGAGGCGCGGCTTAAAAGAGATCGTTTTTTATGCTCGGATAAGCTTTCTTTGGCGGATATGGCTATTTTTCCGTTTATCCGCCAATTCGCTCACGTGGATAAAATATGGTTCTTTCAATCAGAATATTCACACCTGCAAGCTTGGTTGGATGGCCTATTAAATACGCAGATATTTTTAAGCGTGATGGGGAAATATGAACCCTGGCAGGTGGGGGATGAGTTGATAGTATTTTAATTCGTAGGCTAGCATCTAGCTTGGGGCAATATCTGAAACTGGGGTGATTTATTTTAATCTCTGACCTCTCTATTACCAATTGCACTTATTATTATAAATCGCCTTGTATTAATACTGTTCTGTCCTAAATTTTTGAAACCACCCACTTACTCTATTGGCGAAGCTATTTTAACTACATGACCATTAATACCAATAATTTGATTCCCTGTTACGTTAGCGGCAAAGGCATGCATGCCACCGATGCAACGTGGCGTTTTAAGACTACGGTGATGTCGGTGTTGCAGTCGAGTAGTTTGGGCTTTGATACCCGCTATCAATATTATCGAAAACAGTTCCCAGACATGCCTGTTAATGAGTTTGCACGCATGGTGTGTGACCCTATCGAATATTACGATAAAGATTGGTCAGGTTGGCAGCTTGAAAATAAGCACAGGTTTGAAAATGAGGATGAGTTGGTCACGGCTTTTTTTCTTGAGCGAGATCTTGGTTTTCAGGCGCAGGCTAAGGTTGCCATTTTCGGTTTTGATGAGGCTGGCTTTGGCTCAGGTGTGAATGTAATGCGCTTTATTTATTCGGCTAAGCCTGTGCTTGGTTTTTATAACCCTGATTGTCGCCATAGCGGGCATAATATTCATAATGTTTTGCAGTTGGCGATGCAGTATCCCGATTTGGTTACGTTACGCCGCTATCATGATGTTGAAGAGATCTCTGAGCAGGTTGTTACATGGCTTGGCGATAATTAATGATTGAAAAATTTTTCGTTAACAGCGCCTGAGTTGTAACACCGATGGCATCAACATAGATCATGCCGCATGAAAGAGCTCTAGTTATCTGCAGCAGGATCGTCTTCGTAGTCTTCAAATTCCTCGAATTGCTGACGCCCCTATCCACGGGTGTGGGCACCACGGCAACATAGGCCTTGGCGACCGGTTTTATTACGGCCTTGTCGAGTGAGTCGTTGAACTGGTGCATAGCCCGGTTATAGCGCTCGAATGGGTCATGCTGATCGGCTGGGCCATTGATTGTGGCGCAACCGTTTAACAGGCATATGCTTATGAGGACAAGCAGCAGGGCTCTATGGTTAATTGTATGAATAATCCTGGCTGCTTCATTCATAACGCAACGCCTCCACCGGATGCAGCCGTGCGGCGCGCCTGGCGGGCAAATAACCGGAAATGATACCTACCGCCAGCGACACCACCAGAGCGATGACAATAACGGTGAAGGAGGGGGCGAGGGGAAAGCCGGTCACCTCCGCGAGCACAATGCTGGCCACCGTGCCGAGGCTGAGGCCGATCATGCCGCCGAGGGTGCTGATCACCACCGCTTCCAGTAGAAACTGCTGCATGATGTCACGCTGCCTTGCGCCCACCGCCTTGCGCAGACCAATCTCGCGGGTGCGTTCCAATACCGAGGTGCTCATGATGTTCATGATGCCCATGCCGCCCACCAGCAACGAGACAGAGGCGGCGATGATGCCAATCATGGCGACGCCGTCAAGTATGCGCGCAGTGGTGGTGATGTAGGTTGCCATGGTCTCGGACTTGTAGGCATAGTTGCGGCCATTATGGCGCTTCAGCACGGCGATGATTTGTTCTGCGGCGGCATTGGCCTGCGCCTGGGTGACGGCTTCGGCCTGAAGATAACTGATCTGTTTGTGGCCCTGCATCTGCTGCAGGGTGGTGTAGGGAATGAGGATGCGGTTGTTGGCGTCCTGCCCCCCTGATGAACCGATGCTGGCGAGAAAGTCGCGACTTTTCTCTTCAAGTACGCCGATGGTGATGAATTTGCGATTGCCGATTCGGAACGCCCGGCCGATGGGGGAGGCACTGCCGAACAGGTCCGCCGCCGCGGTGGGTCCAAGGATGGCTACCGCCCGACGGCTGGCAATGTCGCGGGCGCGGAACGGCCGTCCCTGGAGAACAACGTCGTTGGCGATAGTAGTGAGGCTGACATCCACACCCAGCACTTGGGCATTGCTGTAGCGATTGATGGCCTGAATTACGATACGCTTGCCAATGGAACCGTGGAGCACGGCGCTGATGCGGCGCACCGCCGGGCAGCAACCGGAGCTCACTGCCAGATAGTCATCGTTGTCGATACCGCTGCCTGTGCGCACCATGCGGTGAGGGTCTTTATCGCCGCGATCCCGAAAGACCCAGGCGGAGTTGAGGCCAAAAGTTTCCAGTTCAGAAAAGATCAAATAGTTACCGCCTTTGCTGATGGTGCCCACTGCCATGACGGCGGCGATGCCGACCGCAATGCCCAGAACGCTTAGCAGCGTGCGGCGGCGGTTGTCCTTGAGGCCGTAGAGCGCCTGGTTGAAACGGTCAAAGATGAAGCTCAGCATCCTCTTCACGTCTCATCATCGGCGGCGATTACGCCATCCAGCAGGCGGATGGTGCGGCCTGCATAAGCAGCGATATCCTCTTCATGAGTCACCATGACAATGGTGGTGCCGGCCTGGTTGAGTTCACTGAACAGCAGCATGATCTCGCGACCCGTGTTGGAATCGAGGCTGCCGGTGGGTTCGTCCGCCACCAGCAATTCCGGGGTGTTGACCAGGGCCCGGGCGATGGCGACGCGTTGTTGTTGGCCGCCGGAGAGCTGACTTGGGGCATGGTCGGCACGGTCGGCAATGGCCATGCGTTCCAGGGCCTCCATCGCCCGCTTGCGACGCTCGACCGGTGGAATGCCCATGTAAATCATGGGCAGTTCGACGTTGCGCAGGGCGGAGATACGCGGAATGAGATTGAATAGCTGGAATACAAATCCGATGTGCTGGTTGCGGATGCGGGCAAGATCGTCATCGGAGGCCCGGTCCACCGCTTCGTCCGCCAGTGAATAGCAACCGCTATCGATGGAATCTAGGCAGCCGATGATATTGAGCAGGGTGGTTTTGCCGGAGCCCGATGGCCCCATGATGGCGACGAACTCACCGGCGGGCACCTCAAGGCTAACGTCGCGCAAAACAGGTAGAACCAGCTCGCCGACGCGATAACTTTTGTTTATCGCGGTCAAGTTGATCATGGTTGTTGATTTCCCTGTCTCACCTTGACCATGCTGCCTTCAGGCGGGGCCTTGCCCTGGGGCAGGATGACCGAATCAGCTGTTGTAATACCCGCGACGATCTCGACATGGGTGAAGTCCTCAATGCCAGTGGTTACCGGCACATAGACCACCTTGCCGTTACGGGCAACGGCAACCTGAGAACTCTGTTCGGATTCGATGAGCGCGGTGTAGGGGAGCTTTAGTGCTGAGTCGCGGTGGGCGGTGCGGATCTCTACATCCACCTGCTGCCCCAGCAGCAAGGGCGGGGCGTCCGGTCCTATCGTCATGCGGACAGCGAAACTGTTCACCACCGCGCTTTCATCAGTGATGATGGCCGGCGAGATCCAATGCACGGTTTCATTCCAGCGGCGGCCGGGAAAGGCGTCGCAGGTGATGGCGACGGTTTGACCAATCTCAACCACGCCGCTGTCACCGGCATCGACATTGGCTTCGATTTCGCGCCCTTCCTCGGCCACCAGGGTGAAGAGCTTGATGCCGGCCTCCAGCCATTGTCCCTGTTCGGTGGACTTTTCGATGATCACGCCGTCCCATGGGGCAGTGACCTCGACCTTTTCACGATGAATCTGAGCCACCCTAAGCTCAGCTTCGGCCACCTGCAAGCGTGCCTTGGCAGAGCGCCATGACGCCTCGGCGTCTTCAACGGCCTGGGCAGAGGCACCGCCGGTGAGGGACATTTCCCGCAGGCGTTTCAGCTTGCGCGTAGCTTCATCCACCGCCTGCCGTTCCCGCGCCACCACCGCCGCAGCTTTTTCCATCAGAGCCTCGGCCTCACGCTTGTCGAAATAAGCGAGCACCTGACCGGCTTTCACACGGTCGCCCTTTTGCACCAGCATGGCTTGAATCTGGCCGTCCACCAGTGCCGTCATGGTGACGGTTCGATCGTTGATCACCCTGCCGGTGACGCGAATCACCGATTCGATCGAGCCGGTTTCAGCACGGACGACCTCTACCTCAACGGTATTATCCTGCTGTAGTTTCCAGCCCACCACCACCGTCAGCGTGAGCAAAACGATAGCAGTAATCAACAGTGTTTTTTTCATGTGAGACCCCGTACACATAAATCGACGGCTGACAGCATAACAAAATTGGAAGCTGCGCTCTGTTACCAAATGAAAAATTTACTGCATAGAAGTCCGCGGTTTTTAACAGCTTCAGCCGTTGCAAAGCAAAGTATTTATTCACAAAGGCCCAACAGACCACTGCTGCGGGTTTCGTTAACACGGCCTTACAGCACGTGCTAATTTCGTGCGACGAAGGCCGTTAGATATTTGGTGTTGTTTATGGCAAATTAGATCGATCCTTTGTGCGAGGAATATTGAGTGCCTGCTCGTATCAATTTATTAAGCTAGCTCCACAGCGCTTGTAACCGACCAGAACTCCTATATAGATGAATAATGGAAATTCACTTTGGGACGACACTCCAAAAATGGCGCTTTATGGTTTTCATTAGCGATTTCACTTTGCACGCACCTCGGTGTTTTGGCTATTTTTGAGTTTTCGGGTTGGCCAGTCTCGGACAATTCATTTCATGTTGGAACGCTTGTAGTAAATATTGTCGATTCACCTCTGTCGCACGAACTCAGTAGGCAAATAAGCCCCTCTCCATCCAGGCAGCAAGCAGACAGTCTTCATTCGCTAAACGCAGACGCAGAGCAAGATCTTCAGGGCGAGCCACCTGATAAGAAGAGGTCGGGTCGGCAACCAACTCAATCTATCCCTGGTTTTGATCAAGCCAGTAACTCAACAGAGATCAGGGAGTTCGCCCTGAACATACAACAGAGAAAAACAGAAGCGTTGCAACAACCAAGTACTCTCAACGCCAAGACACTTATCGAGCAGAGTATCGCCATGATTCGTGATGACCCATATCTGGGAGACGGAGCTAGTCAAGACTTTACGCAATACCTATTGATGAAGAGGTTTGATGAAATCAAACATTTGTTCCCCGAGTTACTTGAGCAACAACAACTTTTGGAGGGCAAGGGTGTTGAAGAGTTTACAACGACCTACGGTGATACTCGCGTGACATTAAACTTGGGAAATGGAAAGAAGGTTTGTTTCGAGGTTCCTCAAATTGACCCGTCTGCATCGGGCATATATGTTCTTCCCAATGTGTGGAAATTGCCCCGGTGTCTGCCCGAGATTGAGGATTGATTATCAAGATAACCCGGCAGGCAGTCACATACATATAAAAAAGCGCCTCATAGCTATAAGAGGCTTTTATCTGCTCAGTATTGTACTCAGGTTGGATGTCGATTTCATTGAATCTATTCCTAACAAAGACGAAATCCATATATTTGTTCCTCTTAAACTGAAATCATTTTTCTCAGGAATTGGTTTTACTAATATCTATGAACTGGACTGGTACGACTCAGATAAGGTTGGTGATATTCGCCTCACGACATTGCCTTCGGTTCATTATTCAGGGAGAGGGATAAACGACAAAAATACAACTTCGTGGTGCTCTTGGGCGATTACAACTTCGTTTGGGAAATATTTTTTATCGGTGATTCAGCTTATTTTCCGGTGCTTTTTAAGCAAATTGGAGAAAAATTTGGTTTTTTCGATCTGGCTATGATCGGAATTGGAACTTATGGAAATAGAAAATATGGAGTCAACAATCATACAACTCCTGAAGAGGCAGTGGTAATTGGAAAAGAAGTCAACGCGAAAGCCTTGTTGGGGGTTCACTGGGGTACGATTGATTTATCTGATGAAGACCCATGGGAGCCACCTAAGCGATTTCGTTCGTCTTCCGAGGAAGCAGGATATCTATCTGAAGATATATGGATAATGAAAATCGGTGAAACTCGTAGGTTACTGGGGCAGTGAGTTTTGGTGGTTTATTGATATATGAGTTAAGGTGTAATAGCTTGGATTTAATCAGACAGACACTGTCCGATTGAGCTTCATAAAAGTGCCTAAATTGAAACTAAAAAGCTATCCATTTCACATCGTTCTGGTACTGCTAAACATGAAAGAATAGGCTTTCATAGCGTCATTGGTATTTTACAGTAGAGTATTCGTAGCATGGGACACGACCATCACCATCACCATGATATAGAAACGATGGGCGATCGGCGGTTGACTACCGCCATCGTCATTAATTTGTTGTTGACGCTGGCGCAGGTGATCGGCGGTATTGTATCTGGCAGTCTAGCCTTAATTGCTGATGCACTACACAACTTCAGTGATGCTGCATCTTTGTTGATTGCCGTAGTGGCACGCAAGATCGGCAGACAGCCCGCAGATCGTTTTAAAACTTTCGGCTATAAACGGGCCGAGGTGATTGCTGCGCTGATCAATCTCGTCACCCTGGTGTTGGTAGGGCTCTATCTGATTTACGAAGCGCTATGGCGTGTGTTCGAGTCGCAGGTCATTGAGGGTTGGATGGTGGTCATAGTGGCTAGTATCGCGCTGGTGATCGATGTGGTCACAGCGATCCTGACCTATACCATGTCGAAACGAAGCATGAACATCCGCGCCGCCTTCTTACACAACGTATCTGATGCCCTGGCCTCTGTCGGGGTGATAATCGCTGGTAGTCTTATTTTGCTCTACGATTGGTATTGGGTAGATACCATGTTGACACTGCTCATTGCCGGTTACGTGCTCTATCAAGCTGCGACACTGTTGCCCAAAACCATTCATATTCTCATGGAAGGTGCACCTGAAAATATCCCCCTCGAGGACGTGATTCATGTCATGGAACATGTAGAGGGCGTATTAAATGTCCATCACGTTCATCTCTGGCAACTTGATGAACATAAAAATGCTCTGGAGGCCCATGTGATCGTTACTGACTTTGGTGAAACAGAACAAATAAAAATAGCATTGAAATCTGAGCTTGAAATAAAGTTCTCAATAATTCATTCGACGCTGGAGTTTGAAATCGTTTGCTGTGAAAAACCATGTTGCTGATTGATTACGGCTGATGCCTCTGTGAATTGAATAAAGAATTTGTTGAGCGATGCGAGCTGACCGCTGACCAACAGCAGACCGATAGCAATCAGAAAACCGCTGCTCAGTTTTTGCACGATATGGCCGTGCCGGTTGAGGCGGCGCAATTGCCCGGTGGCACGCGAGAACAGCAATGCCGTTATCAGGAAGGGGGGCGCCAGGCCCGAGGCATAGAATCAGTGTGTAGAGCACAGGTTGACTTGCGACCATGGTCATCACGGTGCCCAGCAGTGGCCCTATACAGGGTGTCCAGCCTGCAGCAAAAGCCATACCGATCAGTCCCAAGCGGGTATAGCCGGGTTCCATGTTGTGTCCGGCCTGTCGCTGTTTGGTCATGTTTAAAAAGGGGGTGTTGACATCGCCATGCTTATGTCAGATCATTTTCGAAAACATCGAAATGAACGGCAAGCCCATGAAAAAAGTGACCCCACTGGTTAATCAAGAAGAAGTCTGCAAAGTGCCGTGTTTTGACCATGACAAAGTCACAGCGGTAAAAGCCAGGCTGGCTGAAGATGCAGAGCGTCTGCCCCAACTGGCCGAGTTCTACAAACTATTGGGAAACTCCACTCGCCTGAAAATTCTGCTGGCCCTGGCGGAAGGGGAGTTATGCGTTTGTGACATCGCTCATGTCCTGGGTTTGAGTGTGGCGGCGACTTCGCATCAATTGAAGTTGCTACGCGATCAGGGCTGGTTGGATAAACGGGATGATGGCAAGATGGTCTATTACCGCCTCAAGGGCGAGGATCTCTTGCGGGCTTTGCGGGATGATCTGGCGATGATGGAAAAGCGTCTCGGCTGACGTTTTTTTGTCCTGTCATTTAGATGTTTTCGATAATGAAGATATGAAAAAGATTCCGAATACGTTGTCACGGCTACGTGCTGAGCTCAACGAGGCTATGGCGGCAAAGAAGTGTTGGCGCTGCGGTTGTTTCCAGGACACGGTTACCTCCCTGCAAGGCTCGGTAGTCATCAAACAGCAATTGGACGCTTTACTCGGAGAGGCACATTCGCTGTTCGAGCCAAAACGCTACGACTGCCTGGGCTGCGATATTTGCTGGCCTGCCGTGGCGCAAAATCTGGCAGCCGAACTCGACCCGGCCGTTGCCGAGGGTGGCCATTGCGCCACCGAAGAACCTGAACAGCGCGAAGGCTGGCCGCCGCTGCCCGGTGATTATCAGGTGGTGCGTATGCAGGCCCCCGTCGCTGTTTGTACGCTGAACTCCGACCGTCTGGTTGCCGAACTGGCGGCAAGCGGTGCGGAAGGCTTGTCGCTGGTCGGCACACTGCACACGGAAAATTTAGGGATTGAACATCTCATTCGCAACACACTCGCCAATCCACACATACGATTTATTGTCCTTTGTGGTGAAGATACGCAAAAGGCCATCGGTCACCTGCCAGGCCAGTCACTAGCTAGCCTGGTTCGCCATGGTGTGAATGAAAAAATGCGCATCATCGAGGCCAAAGGCAAGCGACCGCTGCTCAAGAATCTGGATGCCGATCACGTCGAAGCCTTTCGGCAGCAAATTCAGCTTGTTGAATGTATCGGTGAAACCGATATTCCGACTTTATTGAACAAAATTTCGGAATCGGCAGCCAAGAATCCCGGCCCGTTTGCCGGAGCGCCCGAGGATATCCTGCCCATTCCTATCGAGCCTGCAGCCGCGCCGATGAAACTGACGCTCGATCCAGCGGGGTATTTTGTTGTTTACCCTGACCGGCGTGCGAATCAATTGGTGCTGGAGCATTACACCAATCAGGGTGTGTTGGATCGGATGTTCGCAGCACAGTCCCCCGCCGCACTTTATGCCACGGTGATCAACGAAAAACTGATTAGCCGCCTGGATCACGCCGCCTACCTGGGGCGGGAACTGGCGCGAGCGGAGCAGGCACTAAAAACCGGAGAAAACTATGTGCAGGATCGTGCGCCCGGTGAGATTGAGCAGGCAACTCTTCAATCCGGTTCGCCGGGTTGCGGCTGCAGTTAAAAAGCAATAGGAAATTAAGCGATGAAAATAGCAGGCATAGTGGTCGTTACGGTATTGCTCGGTGTGTTGGGCTTCAAACTCTGGCCGACAGCAACTGAAACCCAAACCGCACAGATAGCACCACCTGATGGCCCGGCCATCGTTCTGATTCGTGGTGACAACAGCCCCAGTTGCCAGGTAATTCATCGTTTGGTTGAGCAAGCCGAGCAGCGTTATGAGGGGAAAATCGAGGTGATCCAGACCGACTGGAGCCCTGATAACCCGCTGATCGAACATTATCAGATACGCTTTCTGCCCGCTGTCGTATTCATCGACAGTAAAGGTAACGAACTGGGCAAAATTATAGGCGAAAGTCCGGTGGTGCAGGAGCAGCTCGCGCAAGCCCTGGCACAGGCTGAACAACTGCTGTTGAAGTAACGCCGTGGATGCCTTCGCCGCCTGGTTATCACCGTATCTGGCCAATGGCTCGCTACTGGCTTTGCCACTTGTAGTGGTCGGTGGTTTGATTACCGCTTTTAATCCCTGTTGTCTGCCCATGTACCCGGCTGTGCTCGGTTTCATGGGGCGCAGTTGCTGCCAGGAAAGAGACAAAGATAAAACCGAACAAATATCCCCCGGTGCAATACAGACACGCATCGCTTTGGTGTTCATCCTCGGCATGGCGGCGGCGACGGCCGTCATGGGTTTGCTCACGGCGGGCCTGGGCTGGGTGTTTGGTCGCTTTGATCCGCTGTTTCAAATGCTCTTGGCGCTAGTGCCAATTGTCATGGGGCTATCTCTGCTTGGCCTGCTGCCCATGCGTCTGCCCACCTGGCATATTAAAAAGTTGCATGATATCGATGCCAATCGGCTCAAACATGCGCTAACCGCCTTCGGTGCCGGATTCCTCTTTTCACTGGCCATCGCACCCTGTGCCACGCCCATCTTGCTTGGCATCCTTACCTTGGTGGCCATGCAGGGTGATCTGATCTGGGGGACGGTATTGATGTTTATCTACGGCTTGGGTACTGGATTACCGCTGCTGTTAATTGGTCACGGCTACGAACGCCTGCAGCCCTGGCTCGCCACACCCCGCCGTCAGCGAGGCTTGCGAACGATCTCCGGGCTGCTGCTCCTGGGCGTTGGCGTTTATATTTTATGGGCGACGTAGTGTTTAGACTTCGGTAGCATTTTATGGTCCGGCTTCTTTAATATCCTTTTTCATCTGCTCGAAGGTGTCGCGGTCAATCTCGCCGCTGGCGTAACGCCTTTTCAGAATATCCAGCGACGATTCTTGTCGGTCTTCCCCGCGTTCACGTAACCATCTAACGATGAAAATTGCTCCAGCTATCACCAGAATCCAAAACAGGAGTGGGAAAAACCACATCCCGCCCATCCACCAACCGCTGTGGTCATAACTCATCATGTCCATCATCAGGGTTCTCCTTTGATAGCGCTCATGAAGGCTTGCTCGAAATTATTAGTTGCATTATAGTGCAAATATGCAGACGATTGCTATCCAACCCGAAGAAATTTTCCATGCGCTGGCGGACGAGACGCGCCTGCGTGTTATTCGTTTGATGGCGGCGACCGGCGAGGAGCCTTGTCTGTGCGAGCTGGTGGACAGCCTGCTGGAGCCTTCATACAAGCTTTCCCGCCATCTGAAGATTCTGCGCCAGGCAGGCTTGTTGGCAGCCCATAAAGAGGGGCGCTGGGTTTATCATCGACTTGTGAAGGAACCCGTCTATATGGCGCAACTGTTTACTACCGTGCAGGCATTGCCAGACCCACACGGTATCTACAGTGCCGACCTTGAACGCTTCCGTGAACGTCTTTGTTTGCGCGAAGGTGGCCGCTGCCAGATCGGCATCCAGTCCGAAGCATTCAAAGCGGAGGCCGAGTAGGCCATGTCCGGTTGCGGTTGTGAAATCGAAATAAAAGACAAAGAGCAAAGCCGTGTGCTCATCGTGTTATTGGCCATCAACGGTGTGATGTTTGTCGCCGAAATCATCGCAGGTATTGTCGCTGACTCAACGGCACTGATCGCCGATTCACTCGATATGCTGGCCGATGCCACGGTCTATGCCATCGGTCTCTACGCCGTGGGCCGGTCGCTGGCGGCTAAAGTAAAAGCGGCTCACATCAGTGGTGTTTTTCAGGTGATGCTGGGGTTGGGTGTGTTGTTCGATATTGTGCGCCGCACGATTGTTGGCAGTGAGCCGGAATCGTTAATGATGATGACTGTGGGCACTGTGGCCCTGATTGCCAATACCATTTGTTTAAGACTGATCTATAAACACCGCCAGGGTGAGGTGCACATGCGCGCCAGTTGGATATTTTCCAAAAACGATGTCATCGCCAATCTGGGGGTCATTATCGCTGGTGTTCTGGTGGCGTGGCTGGCTTCGCCCTGGCCTGACCTGATTATCGGCTTGATCATCGCGACGATTGTTGTGCGTGGTGGCGTTCATATTTTCAGAGATGCCAGTGCGGAAAATGAGCGGGAGGTGCGTTGTCGTAGCTAAGCGAAAACAAGTTCCCTGTGAAAATAGCCTGCTTGTCAAATTTGCTGTGTAGTAGTGGCCTTATTCAAAGAGTAGAAACTTTATTTTACTGATAAACCGCAAACCTTAAAGGAGTAATACAATGAATATCGATCGTATGGTATTTGCCTTTGCGGGCAGCTTCATTCTCATCAGTCTCTTGCTTGGGTATTACGTGCACCCTTATTGGCTGTTCCTGGCCGCTTTTGTCGGATTGAATATGTTACAGGCTGCGTTCACGGGGTTTTGCCCGCTTGCCATGATCTTGAAGAAAATAGGCTTAAAACCCGGCCAGGCATTCAAATAAGAGGGGGGAACAATGCAGGTACTATCCGAGCACGCGGTGCATAAACCGAAATCCTGGTTCTGGCTCTCCGGCCTGTTGAGCCTGGTGCTTGTCATTATGGTTCTGGTGCCAACGCTGCTTCCGGGAAGCGCGCCTTTTCTGAACCCCCTGCACATAGATACCGACCCGGAGAACATGCTCTCAAAAGACGAGCCGGTGCGTGTGTTTCATAATGAGATGAAACAGGAATTCAGTCTTTATGATTTTGTGGTGGTCGGCGTAATCAACGACGAGCATTCACAGGGCGTGTTCAATGTCGATAGTTTGAATGATATTCACGCCTTGGCCGGTTTCGCCCAGACTATCCGCTGGGAAGAAGAAGGTAAAACGCATGGCGTCATCGGCGTGGATGTGATTGCACCCTCTACAGTGGATAATGTTGAGCAGGCGGGACTGGGAACCGTACGCTTTGAATGGCTGATGAAAGAACCACCGCGGACACAGGAAGAAGCGCTGGCCGTGGCCGCAAAAGCCAAACGGATTCCTTTTTTAGATAACACATTAATTTCCGATGACGCCAAGGCACTGGCGCTCTACATTCCTATCGTTTCCAAGAGCGATAGTTATGAAGTGGCCGAACGCTTGCGGGATAAAATTGCTACCTTCGCTTCGGGTGACGAATACCACATCACTGGCCTGCCTATTGCGCAGGATCAGTTCGGCATTGAAATGTTCAAACAGATGGCCGTTTCCGCGCCGATGGCCATGGTGCTGATCTTTGCCCTGATGTGGTATTTCTTCCGCCATGTAAACCTGATCATTGCACCAATGATCGTGGCGATGCTCTCGGTCATCCTGACCATGGGGTTGTTGATCGTCACCGGCAATACCGTCCATATCATGAGTTCGATGATCCCGATTTTCATCATGCCTATTGCCGTACTGGATGCGGTGCATATTCTCTCTGATTTTTTTGACCGCTATCCCCATATCAAGGATCGCTACAAAACCATCAAACATGTCATGGAAGAGCTTTCCAGGCCCATGCTTTTTACTACGCTCACCACCTGTGCCGGTTTTGGTTCACTGGCTTTCACGCCGATTCCGCCGGTGCAGGTCTTTGGCATTTTTATCGCCATTGGCGTGTTCCTCGCCTGGCTGCTGACCATTACCCTGGTGCCGGCTTACATCATGCTGATGTCTGAGGAATCACTGAAAGGTTTTGGTATGGGCGTAGAAAACAAAGCGGCTTCTTCTCCGTTGAATACACTTCTTCAAGGCGTTGGGCGTTTTACCTATGCACAGGCAAAGTTAATACTCATTGTCACTCTATTGCTGGGCGGCGTGGCCTATTATGGCATCAGCAAAATTCAGATCAACGATAATCCGGTCAAATGGTTTGAGGCGGATCATGATATCCGCATTGCCGATAAGGCGCTCAACGAGAAATTCGCCGGAACTTACATGGCATACCTGACCCTGCAGGCGCAGGAGCAAGCCGAGCTATCACTGACGGAACGGGAGATTAACCGCCTGCCTGCGGAGGTACGGTCAGCCATGCGTGCGAAAAGCGGGGCGGAGATGGCGGTACTTCAAGATTTTGCAATAGCACAGCAGGAGTTGGCGGAAACGGACGCGCTCTGGGATGCCTGGGACGAAGTGCTATTGCTTATTGACAGCAAACGGCAGGTAAGTGAGGCCTTCAAGAATCCGGCACTATTGCGATATATCGAACGGCTGCAACAATACTTGCTGGAAACCGGCCTGGCAGGTAAAAGCAATGCACTGCCTGATATCATTAAAACCGTTCACAGGGAATTATTCCTGGGCAAAGAAGAGAATTTTCGAATCCCCGATAGCGCTGCTGCGGTTGCACAAACACTGATTACCTATCAGGGAGGGCATCGCCCACAGGATTTATGGCATTTCGTCACGCCGGACTATCGCAAAACCAATCTGTGGATACAGTTGAAAAGCGGTGACAATAAGGATATGCAGGCTGTCGTTGATGCGGTGGACCGTTTCGTAACCGATAACCCGCCGCCGCTGGAACTGAAGCATGACTGGTTCGGCCTGACCTATATCAACGTGGTCTGGCAACAGAAAATGGTGGCAGGAATGCTGGAAGCGTTTGCGGGCAGCTTTGTGATTGTGCTGATCATGATGATGTTTCTGTTTCGTTCAGTGTGGTGGGGGATTCTCTCCATGGTGCCGTTAACCGTCACGATCTCCATCATCTACGGTGTGATCGGTTTGATTGGGAAAGATTATGATATGCCGGTGGCCGTACTCTCCGCCCTCAGTCTGGGTCTGGCGATAGACTATGCCATCCATTTCCTGGCGCGCAGCCGCGATATACGTGCGCGCCACACGAATTGGCAGGAGACGTTACGCGACGTATTCGGCGAGCCGGGACGCGCCATCACTCGCAATGTGATTGTGATCGGTGTTGGCTTCCTGCCGCTGCTGGCCGCACCCCTCATACCTTATCAAACCGTCGGCGTCTTCATCTCCGCGATCCTGTTGCTTGCCGGCGCGGCTTCACTGCTTATCCTGCCGGCGTTAATGACGTTATTTGAAAAAAACCTCTTCAATAAAAACCATCAGGGAACTGACCTATGAAAAAATGCATTCTATTTTCCGCGCTTGCGATGTTCATGGCACAACCCGCCTTTGCCCTGTCCGTTGATGAAATCGTCGCCAAGGCTAACCATACGGCTTATTATCAAGGGGCGGATGGAAAAGCTAAAGTGCAGATGGTGATTACGGATAGCCAGGGCCGTGAGCGCAGCCGTAATTTTACGATTCTACGCAAGGACGTGGATGATGCGGGTGATACCGAACAGAAGTTTTACGTCTATTTTAGCCGCCCGGCAGATGTGAATAAAACGGCCTTTCTTGTCTGGAAACAGATAGACAAGGATGATGACCGCTGGCTCTACCTGCCCGCACTTGATCTGGTCAAACGCATTGCCGCGAGTGATGAACGTACAAGTTTTGTCGGCTCACACTTCTTCTATGAAGATGTGTCCGGCCGTACGCCCTCGGAAGATACGCACGAGCTTATAGAAGAAACGGATAATTACTATGTACTTAAAAGCACGCCGAAGAATTTAAAACTGGTGGAATTTGCCTATTACAAAAACTGGATTCATAAATCGACCTTTATTCCCGTAAAAACCGAATTTTATGATGCCGGCGATAAAGCTTATCGCACTTACGAGGCGCTAAAGGTTGACACCATTAACGGCTTTCCAACGGTGACGCAGTCAAAAATGACGGATACGAACATCGGCGGATTTACGGTGATGGGCTATAGTAAGGTCAATTATGATATCGGCCTGCCGGAGGATATTTTCTCTGAGCGTTACCTGCGGGCGGCGCCAAGACAATATTTGCGTTAGCGGTATGAGACAGGCAACACGTTCAACGCTCTGTTTTTTGTTTCTTTACGCAAATGTCGCCGGAGCAGAAGAGCCCTCGCTTCCCCCGGGTCTGGGTGGATCAGAGCCATCCTTACCCGCCGGGCTTGGTGTTGATGAACCCGCATTACCGGCAGGGCTGGACAGCCTGCCAGTTGAAATCCCTGCCAATGATAGAGCTGCGTCGGACTGGAAGGAATCACTTCCCTTTGATTTTACAGGTTATGCGGAAACACGGCTTGGCACGCGGTTGCAAAGTGATGCGACCCAGAAGAGCGCTTCCATAGGTGAAGCACGGCTGCATTTGGGAGCCACCAAAAGTTGGGAGGGTACGACCGCCAGCCTGGCAGGAGATTTTCTCTATGATCCGGTGTTAGATAGCCATAGCGTTGAGTTGGAATCCGGCGAAGGCTGGTTTGATTTAAGAGAGGCAAACCTGTTGTTCCGGCCGACGGATTTTTCCGATATCAAGGTTGGGCGGCAGATCCTCACCTGGGGCACGGGCGACCTGATTTTCATCAACGATCTATTCCCCAAAGACTGGAACAGTTTTTTTATCGGCAGGGATGAAGAGTATCTTAAAGCACCTTCCGACGCGCTTAAGATCGCGCTGTTTCATGAGTTTGCCAACTTGGATATTGCCTATACGCCACGTTTTGATAGTGACCGTTTTATTGATGGCAGGAGGATCTCCTATTTTAATCAGAACGCGGGAAATATCGTGGGTCGTAATATGCCCGTATTCGTTGATAAGCCGTCACGCTGGTTCAGCGAGGATGAAATCGCGCTGCGCCTGTATCGAATGATCAATGCCTATGAAACAGCGCTCTATTACTATGACGGCTATTGGAAAAGTCCAAACGGACAGGATGCGGCCAGCGGTTTGTTTACTTTTCCAGCGTTATCCGTCTATGGCGCAAGCATTCGTGGCCCGCTGGCGGGCGGTATTGGTAATGCCGAGCTTGGTTATTACGACAGCGGGGATGATAGCAGCGGTAACAATCCACTGATTCGTAATAGTGAGTGGCGCTTGCTGGTGGGCTATGAGCGGGAATTGCTAGCGGAATTTACGGGATCAGTGCAATATTATCTGGAACGCATGGAAAATCATGACGCCTATCGTGCCAGCTTGCCTGTGGGCGTTTTTGCCAGGGATAAGAACCGCCATGTGGTCACTGTTCGGCTGACCAAGTTGCTTATGAACCAAAACCTTACCTTGTCTTTATTCAACTTTTACAGCCCATCGGACGAAGACGGCTACCTGCGTCCCAAAATCAATTACAAGTTGGATGATAACTGGACGTTGGAGACAGGCGGCAATATCTTCTTCGGCAAGCGCAATGAAACGTTTTTTGGCCAGTTTGAGGATAACAGCAATGTTTATGTTTCTGTCCGGTATGGTTTTTAAGAAGTTTTAGTTTCTGCTCTGTTCTATTTTTTTCAGCCCGCTTATGCTGAAAGGCATGAAAGTCAGGGGCGCGGTTAACACGGCCCGGAAAACCAGACTGACTCGACGTGCACGAAATCTGAAACATCTATTCCTCTTGCCTTCCTGCATGCTTCTGAAGAAAGCTGACAATATCCCCAAGTGTGGTTTTATCGGGCACAGATTTTCCCATTTTAGTCATGTTCTGTGTCATGCGTTCCACGACGGTGGGCCATTCGTCCGCTGTGTGTTGCTTGGGGTCGGGAAGGCTGTGGCAGCGGGAGCAGGTCTGTTGGAAGGCGATGCCCGCCGGAGAATCTATGCTCGTATGTTCTGTGGTATCCATGACTTCAAGCGCGTTGGCCTGAAGATATCTGATAAGGGTGTCCAGTTCCTGTTCCGAAGGGGCTTTGATATCGTGCATCATCCACATCCCGCCACGACCGCTCATCATCTGCATGCGGTGATTCATGCGGGCGACGACGGTGGGCCATTCGGAGTCGGTATGAAGGCCGGGGGCAGGAAGATCATGGCACTGACTACAGTAATTTTTTACCAGCTGCGCACCTTCGGATTGGGAGTCAGGAAGGTCGGCAGGATCAATCCCTGGCGGCATCCGCTCGCCCATCATGCCACGCATCATTCCCATTCGGCCGTCGCGATCCATCATGCTGTGGTTGCCCATCATCTCCGCCATGGAGGGTCGTGAGCCCGCCAGTGTGGCCAATCCCAGGACGCCTCCCAGTAACAGGATGACTCCAATAGCCAGGTTCTGGTTTGGTTTCATGGCTAGTCTCCCTGGATGTCTTTCTTCATCTGTTCGAAGGTATCCCGGTCGATCTCGCCGCTGGCATAGCGTTTTTTTAGAATATCCAGCGACGATTCCTGTTGTCCTTGCCCGCGTTCGCGCAACCATCTGACGAGGAAAACCGCTCCAGCAATCACCAGAATCCAAAACAGAAGGGGAAAAAACCACATCCCGCCCATCCACCAACCGCCGTGGTCGTAATTCATCATGTCCATCATTAAGGTTCTCCTTCGACAAGGCTTGATAGAGATCAATAGTTGCATTATAGTGCAATAATGCATTCAATTACTATTCAACCCGAAGAAATTTTCCAGGCACTGGCCGACGAGACGCGGCTGCGGATCATCCGTTTGATGGTGGCGACCGCCGAAGAGTCTTGCCTGTGCGAGCTGGTGGATAGCCTACTGGAGCCGTCATACAAACTTTCCCGTCACTTGAAAATCCTGCGTCAGGCGGGGCTGCTGTCATCTCAAAAAGAGGGCCGTTGGGTCTATCACCGGCTGGTGTTGGAACCGTCCTACCTGGAGACGCTATACGCCACTGTCAGGGCGTTGCCTGACCCGGAAGGCATCTACAATGCTGATTTTGAGCGCTTTCGCCAACGCCTTTGCTTGCGAGAAGGGGGACGCTGCCAAATCGGTATCCAGTCTGATGAATTCAAGGCGGAGGCGGAATAGTAATGTCTGGTTGTGGCTGCGAGGTTGAGATAAAGGATGGAGAACAGCGCCGCGTGCTCATCCTGTTGTTGGCCATCAACGGCGTGATGTTTGTCGCCGAAATCATCGCCGGTATCGTTGCTGACTCAACCGCACTGATCGCTGATTCACTCGATATGCTGGCCGACGCCACGGTCTATGCCATCGGTCTCTATGCCGTGGGCCGGTCGCTGGCGGCTAAAGCAAAAGCTGCCCACATCAGCGGTATTTTTCAGGTCATGCTTGGCTTAGGTGTTTTGTTCGATATCGTGCGCCGCTTCATCGTTGGCAGTGAGCCGGAATCATTAATGATGATAGCTGTGGGTGCCGTGGCCCTGATTGCCAATACCATTTGTTTAAGATTGATCTACAAACACCGCGAGGGTGAGGTGCACATGCGCGCCAGTTGGGTCTTTTCCAAAAACGATGTCATCGCCAATCTGGGGGTCATTATCGGTGGCGTTCTGGTGGCTTGGCTGGCTTCGCCCTGGCCCGATCTAATTATTGGCTTGATCATCGCGACTGTTGTCGTGCGCGGCGGGCTGCATATCATCAAAGATGCAAATTCAGAAAAACTTAAGGAGACAAGCTCATGAGCATTCAATATGGCTTTGGCAAAACTGTCGAGACCGATTTCGACAGTGCTATCGAGAAGGTGACTGCCGAACTGCAAAAAGAGGGTTTCGGCGTACTCACCGACATCGACGTGCAAGCCACCTTAAAGAAAAAACTGGGTGAAGAGATGCCGCCCTACCGCATTCTCGGTGCCTGCAATCCGCCCCTGGCCCACAAGGCCATTACCAACGAACCGTCCATCGGCTTGCTACTGCCCTGTAACGTGCTTGTTCGTCAGGATGAAAACGGCGCGGTGCATGTGGAGTTCATGGACCCGGCGGCAGTATTGAACCTGGTGGATAATCCCGCCGTTGGTGAGCTGGCCGGTGAAGTAAAGTCCCGCCTGGAACGGGTGTTGGCGGCGTTGTAAGCCGTTTTTTAGTATGCGCCAGTTCATCGTCCGCCTAATGATTTTTACCGTGCTCGCCACTAATGTGGCGTGGGCGTTGGACGACTGTTCTTCGCAATTTTCAAATGAAACATCCGGGTGGGCGCAGGCAGGCGATTTGTTTGGTGATAACCAGAACAATGGCGTTTGTGACGAACCTTGCATCGGTTGGCTTCACCTAGTCGCCATTACCCCCGCGACAAAACTCGATTATTTCCCGTTCCGCCGCCAGGACGTGGCGCGATTAATCCTTTCCTATCACTCCCTCGATCAAGAACCTCCCTATAAACCTCCCCAAATCTGAGTGCTTGCCTGGGGCATCTTAAGCCCCGCGTGATTTGTTGTACCGAATTTAAAGCAAGGACTCACTGATGAGAAGACGACTTTTCAAGCCGGCAGCGGTGCTCGGCTGTATTTTGATATTGACCTGTAAAACCGTAAGCGCAGATGAACAATCGGCGTTAACGACGATGGTTCGCACTGTACTGGAGAATCACCCCAGTGTTTTGGCTGCACGATCCGAACTGGACGTAACCCTGGCGCGTGAAAGCGCTGCCGACCGGCCGCTCTACAATCCGGAACTCGATGTTGAGTATGAAGACGCGGGCGATGTGACCACCAAGACGTTGGGATTCAGTCAGTCTATCGACTGGGGTGACAAACGGGAGGGGCGCAAGCGGGTGGCGGCGCTTGAGCGCGAACGTGCGCTCGCCGAACTGGCGGGTATTCGCCAGGGACTGACCGCGGAACTGCTGGCCGCCCTGGCGGACTATCATACGGCGGCGGAGCTTGCGGCTCTGGCCGAGCAGCGCAGCAACCTGATGAAGCGCTTTTTGGAACTGACCCAGCAGCGGCAGCAGGCGGGTGATCTCGGTCAGGTCGCGTTGGATCTGGCCAGACTGGCCTACACCGAAGCCAACCTGCAACGGGTGCGGATTTTGGGGGATCAGGCGCAAGCGGAACAGACGCTGAAGGCCGTCGTCGATGGACCGCAAGGCGGTTGGCCGGTCTTGCCCGCGCTTCCTTCGTCATTGTCGCTTGATCCCGCGAATATCGACACGCTGCTCGAACAGTTGCCTGTGCTACGGGCAGCCCGTGCCCAAATCACCCAGGCCCGTGCGGCGGTGGATCTGAGTCGCCGTGAGCGCAAGGCCGACCCCACCATCGGTCTGCGCGGTGGCCGTGAGGGGTCGGACAACCTGATCGGAGTGAGCCTCTCCATTCCGCTGTTTGTGCGCAATAATTTCAGCGCCGAGGTGGATGCCGCCAACGCCCAGGCGATCCAGCGTGAGCAGAGCGCCCATAACATCTATCGCACCAGCCGTGCTCGGTTGATCTCCACCGCCCAGCGTTTTGAACTGGAGCGCCAAGCCTGGAGCGATTGGCTACAAACCGGACAGACCAGTCTGGAGAGTCAGGTTCAGCTATTGGAACGCTTGTGGCGGGTGGGGGAACTCAGCACTGCGGATTATCTGGTGCAAGTCAAACAGACCCTGGACACCCGTACCGCCGCCGTCGAACTGCACGGCAGTCTGTGGCAGGCCTGGTTTCAATGGCTCGCCGCCAGTGGCCAAACAGAATCCTGGCTGGGGTTGAAAGATTAACCCCTCGCCCAACGAAAATATTCTTTATCACCCCACTTGCTTACTGCGGACACAACAAGTTGGGGTTTCCAAAGGGGAGTACCTCTCCCCTTTGGCCTTCATAGGAGAAAACGCATCATGAATAAATTATTAAACCGCTTCCTCATTCTCTGCTTGCTGGGCACGGTCCCGGTTTTTGCTGAAGAGGAGCATGAGGAAGAAGAAGGCGGTATTCCACCCATGAGTGTGGAGCAACGCCAGGAGATAGGCATTCTTACCCAGGTGGTGGGTACTCAGGTGTTGGCTGATGAGGTGGTCGTCCCCGGCGAGGTAACGGTCAACCGCTATCACACCACAGAAGTGACGCCGCGTATCAGCGCCCAGATCACTCAACGCCATGCCCGTATGGGGCAGCAGGTCAAACAAGGACAAAAGCTAGTCACCCTCTCCAGCGTCGAGATGGCGGAGGCCCAGGGGCAGTTATTGATTGCCGACAAGGAGTGGCAGCGGGTACAGAAACTGGGACGCCAGGTGGTGTCGGAAAAACGCTTTGTCGCCGCCCAGGTTGCGCATCAACAAGCCTATGCCAAGGTGCTTGCCTTTGGCATGACCGAAGCACAAGTCAAGGCGCTGTTGAAACAGGGGGATGTTGCCAGGGCCACAGGGGCGTTCGATCTGCTCAGCCCGCAAAAGGGCACGGTGCTTAGTGATGACTTTGTCCTCGGCCGTGTGGTCGAGCCGGGCGCGGTGCTGATGGAGATCAGTGACGAATCCCGCCTCTGGGTGGAGGCGCAATTGTCACCGGAGGTGGCGGCCGCTATCGAGGTCGGCACCCCCGTGCGTGTCAGCAGTGATGATCGCCAGTGGAGCGCTGGCAAAGTGGTGCAACTCCACCGCCGCATGGATGAGACCACCCGCACCCTGGCGGTGCGCATTGAGCTGGATTCGGGCGACAGTGGCCTGCGTCCCGGCCAGTTCGTTAAGAGCGCGATTCAGATGGCCGCCGGTGAGCCGGTGATTGCCGTACCCAAAGAGGCGGTGTTGTTGCTTCAGGGCGATTACGTCGTGTTCAAACCGGAAGGTGAGGAGATTCATCCCGCCACCGTCGAGCGTGGCGTGACACGGGGCAATTGGACCGAGATCAAGGCGGGTTTGGCGCGGGGTGATGAGATCGTCACCCAGGGCGCTTACGTACTCAAGTCGATGTTGCTGAAATCGATGATCGGCGATGATGACTAGGAGGACGCAAGAATGTTAAATAACTTAGTTGAAGCGTCCCTACGCTATAAATTTCTGGTGATTGTCACCTTCGCCGTGGTCGCTTTTCTCGGCTGGCGAGCGGTGACGACCGTACCTATCGACGCCTTCCCCGATGTCACTCCGGTACAGGTCAATATCTACACCGAGGCGGCCGGTTTGGCGGCGGAAGATGTGGAAGAGCTGCTCACCTTTCCGGTGGAGTCGGGCATGGCCGGGCTGCCCGGTGTACAGGAGATCCGTTCAGTGAGCCTGTTTGGGCTCTCCTATGTTTCGGTCTATTTCTCCGATGACCTGGATATCTACTTCGCCCGGCGACTGGTGATGGAACGCCTGCAGGAGGTGGGCGACCGCCTCCCCGAAGGCTACGGCAAGCCGGAGATGGGGCCTAATACCTCGGGCCTGGGGCAGGTCTTCTGGTACACCGTCGAGCGTGCAGACAAGGCAATGGAAGAAAATGTCAGCAATATGGATCTGCGCAGCCTGCAGGATTGGCAGGTGCGCCTGATGCTGCGCACTGCGCCCGGCGTAGATGATGTGATGTCCTGGGGCGGCGAGGAGCGGCAGTTTCAGGTGGTGATCGATCCACTACGGCTGATCGAGTACGACCTCAGCTTTCGCGACGTGATGGAGGTGATCGAGCGCAACAACGGACAAGTGGGCGGCCAGTACATCAACCAGGGCCAGGAGCAGTATCTGGTGCGTGGCCTGGGGCTGGTTGAGAACGAGACCGACATCGGCAACATCGTCGTCAAGGTCGAAGATGGCACGCCGGTCTATCTGCGTGATGTGGCGGATATCGCCCAGCAACCGGCGTTGCGTTTCGGTGCAGTGACCCGCGACGGTGAAGAGGTGGTGCTGGGCATGGCCCTGGCGCGTATCGGCGAGAACGCCAAAAACGTGGTGGATGCAGTGAAGGAGAAGTTCGCCACGGTGGAGTCGGCCTTGCCGGAGGGGGTGGCGTTGCGACCCGTTTACGAGCGTACCGACCTGGTGGATAAAGCGGTCTACACCGCCGTTAAGGCGCTGGTGGAAGGTTCCATTCTGGTCGCCATTGTACTGTTTCTCTTTCTCGGCGAGATACGCTCGGCCATTGTCGTCATTTCCGCGCTACCGCTGGCAATGCTGATCGCCTTCATCTTCATGGGCGAGGTGGGCTTGTCGGCCAACCTGATGTCGCTGGCGGGGCTGGCCATCGGTATCGGCATGATGATCGACGGAGCCATCGTCATGACCGAAAACGCTTTTCGTATCATGGCCGAATGGCGCGAAAAAGGGGAAAAGGTCAATCGTAGTGCGGCGGTGCTGGTTGCCGCCAAAGAGGTAGCCAATCCCATCGCCTTCGCCATTCTTATTATTATCGTAGTGTTCCTGCCACTGTTCAGTCTCGAAGGGTTGGAGGGCAAGCTGTTCAAACCCATGGCCTTCAATATCAGCTTCGCCATGGCCGGTTCACTGTTGCTGACGCTGACCATTATCCCGGTGCTGGCGGCCTTGATCCTCAAACCGAAAGAGGAGCGCGATACGATGCTGGTGCGTTGGCTGAAACGGGCCTACCTGCCGACGCTGGCGTGGTCGCTGGCGCATAAGCGTACAGTGATCGGCGGCGCGGTAGCGCTGTTGATAGGGGCGCTGGCGCTGTTCCCGCTGCTGGGCAAGGAGTTCATGCCGCAGTTGCAGGAGGGCTCCATCATGTGGCGGGTGGTCTCCATACCGTCCACCTCGCTGGAGCAGTCGATAGAGATCTCCAAGGATGTTTCGACGGTGCTGACCGCCTTTCCTGAGGTGAAGACCACCATCGCCATGATTGGTCGCGCCGAGAAAGGTGAGACCGCCGATGTCAATTATATGGAGATCTACACCGAACTCAACCCTCACGACGAGTGGCCCAACGCGAAGCGGGAGATGCCCGATCTGGTGGATGAGATGCGCGAGCAGTTAGAGGAAGCGGTGCCGACAGCGGTGATCAGTTTTACCCAGCCAATCCAAATGCGGGTGGAAGAGCTGATTTCCGGCGTGCGCGCCACCCTGGCGGCCAAGCTCTACGGCCAGGATCTAGATGAGTTGGATCGCGTCAGCCAGCAGGTCAAAAACGCTATCAGCCAGGTGGACGGTGTGGCCGATCTGTCGCTGGAGGCCAATCTGGGCAAACCGCAGATTCAAATTCGTGTTAACCGTGAGCAACTGGCCCGCTACGGCATGAACGCCGATGAGGTGTTGACGGTGGTGCGTACTGGTATCGGTAACGAGCCGGTCTCCACTCTCATCGATGGCGTCAAGCGTTTCGATATCACCGTGCGTCTTGATGATCAGGCCAAGCTGTCGGTGGATGCGATTCGCAATATTCCGCTGCGCAGCAGTGATGGTGCTATTGTGCCGCTGCACAAAGTGGCTGCTGTTTCGGTTAAGGAGGGCTACTCCTTCATCCGCCGCGAGCAGCTGCAACGTTACGCCGTCATTCAGATGGATGTACGTGGCCGCGATGTGGACAGCTTCGTTCAAGATGCGGAAGCCGCGATTGAGTCACAGGTCGACCTGCCACCGGGTTACTGGATCGAATGGGGCGGCGCGTTTGAGAATCAGCAACGGGCGATGACACGTCTGGCGGTCATCGTACCGCTGACGATTTTCTTCATCTTCGTGTTGTTGTACACCGCCTTTAACTCAATCAAGTACGCGATGCTGATCATTGCCAATGTTCCTTTTGCCACCATCGGCGGCATCGTCGCGTTATTTATCAGCGGCCAATACTTGTCAGTGCCTTCGGCCATCGGTTTTATCGCCGTGTTTGGCGTGGCCATGCTCAACGGCATCGTGCTGGTGAGTTTCATCAACGAGCTGCGGGAGAAGGGTCTGTCTGTGTACGAAGCTGTACGCAAAGGCGCGGAGATGCGCCTACGGCCGGTGATGATGACCGCCAGTGTGGCTATCCTCGGCCTGGTGCCCATGCTGCTTTCCAGTGGTGTCGGCTCTGAAACACAACGGCCGCTGGCGGCCGTGGTGGTCGGTGGTCTGATCACCTCCACGCTGCTGACCCTGGTGTTGTTACCGGTGATCTATGAGTGGATGGAGACACGTAAACAGAAGTAGTTGAGCGTGCTCCCTCAAACGATGAGGGAGCACTGTTTCCCGAAAATTATCAGGAGAACAATCATGAAAGAGATCAAAGCTTTTATCCATCGCAACCGCATTACCGATGTTGTCCACGCCCTCAAGGGCGCCGGTTTTGGCAACCTTTCCATCGTCGATGTGAAAGGTACACTCAAGGCACAGGATGATAAGGAACAGGACTACTCCGTTGAACTGGGTACTGCGATTATTACTGAGATGAAATTGGAATTGGTGTGCGACGAATCGCGAATAGATGAAGCGACCCAATTGCTTCAGAAGAATGCTCGAACCGGGCAAGCCGATGCGGGGTGGATTTATGTCATCGATATCGCCCAAGCAATTCGGATTGAAGGCATGGCTGAGAATCAATCGGATGACAGGTAAGCAAAACCACGAAACAAGGAGAGAATTTTTGTAATGGTGTCGAGAAGCAAAGTCTGGACCTGGGGAATGATTAGTATCAGCCTCATCGTCGTCACCGGAGGCGGTGCGTGGTGGTGGATAAACTCACAACCCGCGCTCATTCCCCAACATCTGCAAAACATGGGCGGTGATTTTACCCTGCAGTCGGCGGATGGGCCTGTGGCGTTGCAGGATTTTCGCGGCAAGGTGGTACTGATCTATTTCGGTTATACCCATTGCCCGGATGCCTGCCCCATGACCATGACTAACTGGGCCAGTGCATTCAAACGCTTGACTGAGGAGGAACGGGCACGGGTAAGAGGTTTGCTGGTCAGCGTTGATCCGGCGCGTGACACGCCCGAAACGCTCAAGGAGTACGCCACCTTTTTTCACCCCAATATCATCGGGGTGACCGGCACGCAAGATGAGTTGAGAGATATCACCTGGCTCTTCCGTTCCGACTTTGTCATCGAGAAAGAGGGGGAGTCTGAAGACTACGAAGTGGCACACATGTCCTTCGTCTACGTGATCGACCCCCAAGGCAAGGTGAGGGGGTTGCTGACCCATGACAGTCCACCGCAGAATGTCGTTAAGGAGATTCGCAATGCGTTGCGAGTGGCGTCATGAGCGTTAAACCGTGAAAGTCGATATTTCATAGGAGAATGGTAATGAGCAGAAAGAGCCACTGGGATACAGTGTATGAAGGAAAAGCGGACAATGAGGTGAGCTGGTATCAAAGCAAGCCTGAGTTGTCATTGAGTTTCATCAAGCATTCAAACGTGCCACGCTCAGGCAATATCATTGATGTCGGTGGTGGAGCATCTCAGCTGGTCGATTGCCTTGTTGAGGATGGTTTTGAAAATATTACGGTACTCGATATTTCCGGTGCCGCGCTTCGAGTTGCCGAAAAACGCCTGGGAGAAAACGCGAAATCTATTGATTGGATCGAGGCGGATATTACTCAGTTTCAGTGTGCACAGACATTTGATCTGTGGCATGACAGGGCGGTATTTCATTTTCTGACTCAGGCTTCGGACCGGAAAAAATATATCGATCTTTTGCGCCAGGCGATCAGGCCGGGAGGTTACGTTATCATCGCCGCCTTCGCCATCGGCGGGCCGGAAAAATGCAGCGGTCTCGATATCGTCCAATATGATGCCCCGAAGTTATCCCGAGAGTTGGGCGAGACGTTCATTCTTGTAGAGCAGGAGGATGAAGCGCATATCACGCCTGGCGGGAAGGTGCAGGCGTTTGGATATTACCGCTTTAAAAAACTATGAGATTAGCGGTCGCTATCAGGATTAACCTGTTACTTGATGAAGATAGGCAAATGATGAGTATTTGCTGATGGCGTTAATTTCCGGACTCTAATAAATCTGACGCTGTCTGTCAGATCTAGTGCAGGCTACAGTTAAGGTATTCTGATTAAAACGATTCATTTCATACTATCCATTTAAATCTCGAGAAAGATGGGCGTGGATTAGCATTGCCATTATGTTTTGTTTGTCATCGATACAGATTGCTCACTCTCTTATGCTGTTCCTGTCAATGCGCCGTTGAATTTAATTACGCTATTGCTATTTGCAGTTCCTTTGCAATTTACGCGTAAATATTTTTTACGAGACAGAACCCTGGGATAATATATCCCCTAAATAAATATAAATTGTCAATAAACAAGTAAACATCTCTTGGTCGAAGTGGTAAACGCTCTTAGTGTCAGCTATGTCAATGGATGAGTCATTCATGCCATGAACCTCAAAACTCAGGAGTTATTAACTGTTATAAGACTGAATGCTCAAACTTCAGTGATTGCAGCAGTTTCCAGTGAATTATAGTGAGACCTTGGCGGAGTGGCGGACGCTTCCCGGTGGCACGCCAAATACCCGCTTGAATGCCCGGCAAAAAGCTGCTTCGGATTGATAGCCGAGACGATCAGCAAGAACCGATAAAGAATCCGATGATTCCTGAAGTTGCGCACGGGCAAGTTGCATGCGCCACTGGGTGAGGTAGCGCATGGCAGGTTCGCCGACCAGGTTGGTGAACCGAGCCGAAAAACCTGAGCGCGACATACCGACCTCTTTGGCCAGCGAGCCCACGGTCCAGTCTTTTTCGGGCTCGCGGTGGATCGCTGCGAGTGCCCTTCCAACCTGGTCATCGCGCAAGGCGGCTAGCCAGCCCCGATCTGCTTCGGGGGCCGAGTCGATCCACGTACGGATGGCTTGAATGATAAGGATGTCGGCCAAATGAGTGATGACCGTTTCTCCGCCCGGTCTCAGTTCCTTGGCTTCTCGGGCGATGAAGCGAAGCGTGCTTTGCAGCCAGCTGCTCTCATCATCAGCCCAGGTGTCGATCTGCAACACCTTGGGTAGCAGCGCGATGAGTTGATGCCCTGCCACGTGATCGAAGCGTACAACAGCGCAGGTGAGTTGAGTTAGTTCACCCGCGCCGCCGTAGCGCATGATCTCGTACCGATCACTGACCTGCTCAACCGGTATTTCAAACAGCGGCTCAGACTCGGCCTCTGAACCGCTGCGGATGCAGTGTCCATTACCGTGGGGGATGAGCGCCAGGCTACCCTGCTGAAGCAGACGGGGTTCCTCGCCTTCAACCTCAAGCCAGCAGTGACCGGCTGTAACGACATGAAACATCATGCATCCATCAAAGGCAGGCAGATCGACCCCCCAGGGGGCGGTTAGCTCGGACCGACAGTAAAAGGTGCCGGTGAGATTGAGCAAGTGCAGGGTTTCACCAAGTGGATCGGTGAAGGATGGAATATTAGTGTTTGTACGTAGCATGGTTTGGATATTGTCGTAGCTTTCGATCATGAATCCAAAAGAATTAGACGAGCTGCATATAACTATAGACTTTCAGTGTTTGTTAATCCACAGCCGCCTGCCTATTCTACATCCAAGACGAACTGATAGTTTGTTCATACCCATGATAAACCAACAATAGGAAACAGAAATCATGAAAAACTCACCCATTCTCGTCATTGGTAAAAACGGAAAGACAGGTGCACGAGTCAACCAGCGCCTGCAAACACTTGGATATGCAACACGCCCTGTTTCCAGGTCAACAATCCCATCATTTGATTGGGAAAATCCTGCGACATGGCGGTCTGCAATCGAAGGAATTAGTAGTGCCTATGTCACCTATCAGCCGGACCTTGCCGTTCCCAATGCAGAACCGGCAATCAAGGAGTTTGTGCGAGTAGCTGCTGAGGCCGGGTTGAAACACATCGTACTGCTTGCGGGCCGTGGAGAGGAAGGTGCACAACGTGCTGAGGACGTGCTTAAAGCAAGTGGACTTTCATGGACTATCGTCAGAGCCAGTTGGTTTTGCCAAAACTTTAGCGAAAGCTTTATGTTGGAGGATATATTGGCCGGCGAATTGGTATTACCCGCTGGAGACATTGTTGAGCCTTTTATTGACGCAGATGATATCGCTGATGTTGCGGTTGCTGCTTTAACCGAGCCAGGCCACCGAAATAAGTTGTACGAAGTCACTGGCCCACGCGCTCTGACCTTTGATCAATGCATCAAAGAGATTTCCGAGGCACTTGGCCGGCCTGTGAAATACCGCCGTATTCCAGTCGATGACTATATCAATGCTTTAGACGAGCAGGGCGTTCCAGAAGACCTGCAATGGTTACTGCGTGAACTATTTACAGAGGTATTTGACGGCAGAAATTGCAATGTAATGTCGGGTGTTGAAGAGGCTCTTGGCCGACCGGCTACAGATTTCAAAACCTATGTGCAGAAGACAAAGGAGTCTGGCGTTTGGAATGCCGTAATGCAGAAGGAAACTGCGTGATGTCTTCATCAATTGTTTCTGTTCTTTTGTGGACCGCTGCGATCAGCAGTGGTCTTATCGCCGGGGTTTACTTCGCCTTTTCAGGATTTATCATGCGGGCATTCGACAAAATCGAGCCAGTACAGTCTATCGCCGCAATGAACTCTATTAATAAAACGATACTTAGCTCATTGTTTATGCCGCTTTTTTTTGGGTCGTCGATTATTTCGGTGATTCTAATTATTGTTGCCTTTGCCCAGTGGGGCGATGCTGGCACGGTTTTGATTCTGATCGCAGCGGCAGTCTATTTCATCGGTATGTTTGTTTGCACTGTTTTATTTAACGTGCCACTCAACAACACACTCGCGAAAATAGATCCAAACAGTGTCAATGCGCACCATGTTTGGTCTCACTACCTAAAAACCTGGACAAACTGGAATCATCTGCGAACTGTTAGTTCGCTGGTTACTTGCGTGCTGTGTATTTGGGTTTTGTCTGCCTATTAAGTATGAATTGCCAAACTGATACGTTTCAATTTTGCGTTTGGACGAGAGTCCGCTTTGAGCTGCTTACTAAAAAAATTATTTTGATATCAGTCAGTAAGAATAAAATTTAAAGGTGTAAGTGCAGTCGTGAGCGTATTAAAGTGAGTCGAGCATCGGTTACCCATTAGCTGAAGTATTTCTACGCGGTACTTTTTCTGGATCCGCGGTAATTACGCGATATATCTCGACTCTATCGCCTTCATTTACTTTTGAATCAAGGGGGATGATTTTGCCAAAGATGCCGACCTTTTGCCGTGTCAGGTCAATGTGAGGAAATTGATCCAGCACGCCTGACTGTTCAATGGCATCCTGGACGGTACTGTTGTCATCCACTTCTACCTTTATCCAGACTTGTTGATTTGCTTCCGCATAGGCTATTCCAATCTGCATGGTTTTCTCCTAGTGGTTTTGGTCGGTTGCCGGCACGCTTATTGTCGTTAGCTCGTCTTCATCATCACTGCTGAGCTGGGCATCAATGACACGTTTACCGGCCAGAATAAATCCTAGTGCAATAAAGGCACCCGGCGGCAGGATCATTAACAGGAAGCCGCCGTAATCAGATATCAGAGTCAACTCCATAAAGGCAAAGGCATTACCTAATAACAGTGGTGCATTGGCAAACAGGGTGCCACTGCCGAGCATTTCCCGTGTTGCACCGACAGCAACCAGGGCGACGGTGAAACCAATGCCCATAAAAAACCCATCAGCGACGGCCTTGCCAACTGGCTGCTGCGAAGCAAATGATTCAACCCGGCCAAGGATGGCGCAATTGGTCACAATTAGTGGAATGAACAGTCCCAGTACTTTGTGCATTTCGTGCATCCAGGCATTCATGCTCATATCGACCAAGGTCACAATGGTGGCGATTAGCAACACAAACACTGGCAGCCGAACTTCCTTAGTGATGAAGTCCCGCATGATGGAAACGACCAGACTGGAAGCAACCATGACTGCTAGCGAGGCAATGCCCATCCCCAAACCATTGGTGGCAGTACTGGTAACAGCCAGCAGCGGGCAGAGGGCCAGCATTTGGGCGAAGACGACATTGTTGTCCCAGATACCGTCGCGCATGATGGTTTTCATTGTGATATCAGCCATTCATTTTTGCCTCGCTGATGGCCGACTCGGGACCTGGGTCATAGCTTAATAAACGCTGTTTATTTTCGCTGAAAAATTGCATACCGCCTTTAACGGCCTTGACGATGGCACGTGGGGTGATGGTGGCACCGGTGAATTGGTCAAACTGGCCACCATCTTTTTTTACGGCCCACTGCTTTTGATTGTCATCGCTTAATTGTTTACCTTCGAAGCTATACACCCAGTCAGAGCGTGCCGCTTCCATCTTGTCCCCCAGGCCGGGTGTTTCTGTATGTGAGACCACGCGCACGCCGAGCAGCTTGCTGTCTTTGTCTATCGCCATGATCATGGTGATGATGCCTGAGTAACCAGGTTCAGCGACCTGGAAGGCAACGGCGCTGACACTGTTTTCAAGTCGTGCCTGATAGATCTCCTTGCCATCCAGGTCAAATTTATCTTGCAGCAAGTCGTTGTCATGAAGTGTTGGCGGTACCACTTCACTCAACATCTGTTGCACATCCTCAGCGTGACGCTGGGCAATCACATCCTTGGTACTGGTGTTGCCAATTACCAGCAAGGCACTGGCTAACAGGGCGGTGCCGCCTACCAACATGCCGTGATAACCGATGCGTTGACGGTAGCTGGGCGTGGTGATGGTGGTTTTAGAAAGACTCATGACTGTTCTTCCTGATCGCGTTGCTGTATCGCTAACGGTTGTCCCTTGCGATTCCGGCCATAGATACGTGGTCGCAGGTAGTGGTCGATCAAAGGGGTAAAACAATTCATCAATAACACAGCAAAACCGATGGCTTCGGGATAACTGCCCCAGGTACGAATGATATACATCAGCAGGCCGCAACCTATTCCGAATACGATCTGGCCTTTGGCCGTATTGGGTGAGGTGACCGGGTCGGTGATAATAAAAAATGCCGCGAGCATCAGGGCGCCGTTGAGCAGATGAAACTGTGCCGGAGCATAGTGTTCGGGATTGGCCTGATGAAACAGGGCGGCAATTACAGTGACGGTCGCCAGCATGGCGACAGGGCCGTGCCAGCTAATGATTCGTTTCATTAGTAGCAAGATGCCACCTAGCAAGATCAATACTGCTGAGGTTTCACCCATGCTGCCGGCGGTAACGCCCATCAGGGAAGACTGCCAGTCAGGTGTTTCGGTCATGATGGCGGCAACGTTGCGGTCCAAAGTCAATTCGGTTTTGAGATAACCTAGTGGTGATGCTGTGCTGATGCTGTCCCAGTCAACTGTTTCGTTATTAAAGGTAACGTTTAGTCCGGCGATGAAGCCTGGGTCCTGTTCAGAAAACATTGGCTGTGGATTGACCCAGGTAGTCATCTGTACTGGAAAAGAAATCAGGATGATGACCCGTGCCAACATGGCTGGATTAAAAACATTTTGTCCCAGGCCACCAAACACTTGCTTGCCTAGCAGAATGGCGCAAATGGAGGCCACTACTGCAATCCACCACGGCGCCCAGGGTGGCAGGGTCAGTGCTACCAGCCAGGCGCTGAGGATGCCGGAGCCATCGCCGAGGCCCTGTTTCATGGGCCGCTTGCCTATGTACAAACACAACGCCTCAACGATGACGGCACTGACAAGCGTGATAATAAACAGATTCAGCGCTGGCCAGCCGTAGAGATAAATGCCATAGCAAGTGACAGGTGTCAGTGCCAGCATCACCGTCAGCATGATCCTTTGAATCGAAATCTGGGCGTGGGTATGGGGACCGCTAACCGGTGTTAAGCGACTCATGATTGTGCGGCCTCTTGCTGTTGCTTGGCCGCTTCGCGGGCTTTTTTGGCGGCCAGTGCCTTGGCCTTTGCCGCAGCCCTTTGTTTTTCAACCTCTGCCATTCTGGCCTGACGTTGTTTGGCCAGTTCGGCGGTATATTCCTGTTGTTGTTTAGCTTTTTGCCGCGCCACCAGTTCACCCTTGGCATAATTAAAAAAGTGCACCAGCGGAATGTTGGCCGGGCAGACATAGGCGCAGGAACCGCAACTGATGCAGTCCTTGACGCCATACTCCACTGCGCGATCAAAGTTGCCGGCCTTGATGTTGGCGGCCATCTCCAGCGGTACCAGACCACAAGGGCAGGCTGAGACACAACGACTGCAACGGATGCAGGCACTTTGTTGTTTTACTTTGAGTTCGTCTTTGGTCAGGGCAACAATGCCGTTGCTGCCTTTGATGATGGGTACATCAAGACCGGGTATCACCAGCCCCATCAGTGGGCCACCCATGAGCAATCTCTCAGGTGTTTGTTTCAGACCACCGCAATAATCGATCAGGTTTGATACCAGTGTGCCGAATGGCACTTCAAGATTACGTGGCTGATTCACAGCGCCACCACTGATCGTAACGATGCGCGAGACTAGGGGCTTGCCTTCAAATATTGCTTCATATACGGCATAGGCAGTGCCGACGTTGTGCACCATGATGCCAATGTCGGCAGCCAGTTTGCCGGCCGGGATCTCCTTGCCAGTGACGGTATAGACCAGGTGTTTTTCTGAGCCCATCGGATAACGCGTTGGCACTTTCAGGACCTTTAATTCGGGGTAGGATTCAGCCGCAGCCGACATGATTTTCAAAGCCTGCGGTTTGTTGTCTTCAATCGCAATGATGGCCTCGGAAGCAGACATACCCAACATCATGATGCGAATGCCATCAATCAGTTTGCCGGTGCGTTCCTGCATCAACCGATCATCCGAGGTGAGATAGGGTTCACACTCGGCACCGTTGATCACCAGGGTTTTAACCTGTTGTTTGAGACCCAGATTAAACTTTAAGGCTGAAGGAAATGTTGCGCCTCCTAGCCCAACAATACCGGCATCGGAGATACGTTGAGCAATGAGCTTTTCCGACAGTCGCCATGGATCTGTTTCACCAGAGTGTTCAATCCACTGATCACGGCCATCGGTTTCAATAATGATGCACACCACCGGCAGGCCGGAAGGATGGGGCGCCTGGTGCTCGGCAATTTCAATGACGGTGCCTGAGCTCGGTGCATGTACTGCAGCTGAAACATTGCCCTGGCTTGCGGCAATCAATTCACCCTTTAAAACAGTTTGGCCTACCTCAACCACTGGCTTGGCTGGTGCGCCAATGTGCTGTTGCAGCGGCACATAAAGGCGAGCCGGCAGCGGAAACGATTGAATCGCTTCGCTGGTGGTGGGCGTTTTGTTGCCCTCCGGGTGGACGCCGCCTTTAAAACTAAAAAACTTCATGACTGTCCTTTAGGCCGCCGTCGAAACCAGTTGCGTCTGTGGTTGAGGCTTGGGCCAGCGCCAGTTACTCAGGGTTTCCGGCACCTCTTCCATCATCAGACACTCGGTTGGGCAGATGTCGACACAGGCACCACAACCAGTGCAGGCCTCACTGATTACGGTATGGATCATCTTCGGTGCGCCGACGATGGCATCGGTAGGGCAGGCCTTGAAACAACGGGTGCAACCTACACAAGTCGCTTCGCGGACGAAGGCCAGCATCGGACCCCGGTCTTCCATATCAGAAAGGTCGGCATCCACGCCTAGCCTGGCGGCTAGTTGTTCAGCCAGGGCACGGCCGCCGGGAGGGCAGAATGTTACTGGTGCGTCACCTTTGGCCACGGCTTCGGCGGCCTGACCACATCCGGCGTAACCACACTGGCCACAGTTAGAGGCAGGCAGCATGGCTTCGATATCATCCACCAAAGGATCTTTTTCAACTTTAAATCGTTTGGCAACAAAACCGAGTGAAAAGCCAATGCTCAAACCCAGAATAGTCAAACTGACGATGGCTGCAATCATTTTGTAAACTCCTCTTGTCTAAGGACTCAGTAGTCCGGCAAAACCCATGAATGCCAGTGACATGGCACCGGCAACGATGAATGCGATTGGTGTGCCGGCAAAGGCGGCCGGTACGCTGGCCAGCGCCAGACGCTCGCGTAATCCAGCGAACATCACCATGGTTAAGGTAAAACCTAAAGCAGAACCTATGCCGTATGAGATGCTCTCAAGAAAACTGTTTTGTTCCTGAATGTTGAGCAGTGCCACACCGAGCACGGCGCAGTTGGTGGTGATTAAAGGCAGGAAAACCCCGAGTGATTGATACAAGGCCGGACTGGTTTTTTGCACCGTCATCTCGGTCAGCTGAACAACTGCAGCGATCACCAGGATAAAAGCGAGTATGCGCAGAAAACCGATGTCCAACGGTGTCAGCAAATACCGCTCTAACAACCAGCTGGCCATCGCGGCCAGGGTTAGAACAAAGGTAGTAGCCATGCCCATGCCCAGGGCCTGATCGAGTTTGTTAGAGACACCCAGGAATGGGCACAGACCAAGGAACTTGGTCAGTACCACATTGTTGACAAAGGCTGTGCTCAATAAGATCACCACAAACTCGGTCATCTAAACTGCTCCTCTCATTTGAGTTCTACAAATGTGTCAGTGCAGCTTGTATGCCAACCTAAATCCCGTGTTCTCAATAAGTGCGTAAGGCCATATTGTGCTTGGCTTTTGTGCATTTTTAGTTGCTTTGGTAATTGAATTGTCTGTGTCGGTTTTGTTGCTTGTATCCGCTTACTGTTTTGCAAATTGTCGGAAAAGCTACAAACATCACCAGCTTATAAATAGTCGATAAAGCTTGTCTGGTAAGGGCTTGATATAAATCCCAACAATAGGAACGGATATTGCACAAGTAGCTTATGTGTTTTTCAAAGAGATGCCGATATGGAAGTTTCTGAGATCGCAATTACAAATGAAAACTGGGTCGAAGCAGTGCGTAGTTTTCTTGAGCAATCACCGGACAGCTTGCCTGCTGACATGCACTCGATGCTTACTGAGGCGATAGATGGCAGTCACACCTCGCTGCCGCCGCGGGTTTTTTATGAGGCGGTGCAGCAGTCTGCAGTGGCTATTTCCATTACCGATATCAACGCCAACATTCTTTATGCGAACCCAGCATTTAAGAAGATTACCGGATATCTTCCAGAAGAGGTGATTGGTAACAATGAATCTATCTTGTCTGATAAACGTACCCCCAAACATATTTATAAAAATCTCTGGTCAACACTGCTAGGCAAACAACCCTGGTCAGACACATTAGTTAATCGTCGTAAAGATGGAGAACGTTATGTGGCCTCACTCACAATTGCACCAGTCTTAAATCACCAGGATGAGATTACCCATTACCTGGGCATGCATCGTGACGTCACCAAGGAGCATCGCCTCGCCCGTGAAGTAAAAAACAATCATGAATTGATTGAGTCAGTGGTTGATACCGCACCTGTAATAATTGCACTGTTGGATGAGGCCGGCCAGGTGGTGCGAAAGAACAAGGCATATCACCAGCTGCGTAAATTAATGGGCGGGATTGAACCGGTTGAGAAACTGTTGAGTGATAAAGACATTAGCAGTGAAGAGTTTAAGGATTATGAAATACGATTTGATTTAGGCGGTGGCAACGCGCCGCGATGGTTTTCCTGTTCATGTACCCGTGTCGATGAAGTAGATACCAGTGCTGATAGTTTTTTTGAATCCAGCAAACAAAGTTATCGTCTGTTGGTTGCAACAGATATTTCCGATACCAAAAGAGGCCAGGAAGCAGTGCGTACTAATGCGCTACGGGCGCTGATGGCAGAAGAGGAATTGGTACAAAGCACCCGTGAAACTCTGGCCGGTGCCATTTATCAATTACAAGGACCGATGAACCTGGTTGCCGCCGCCAGCAATATGATTGATCGTCGTGGTAGTTCAACCAACATGGATAGCATTCGTCGTGTATTACGCGAAGCGATGGATGCCGGGGCAGTGGCAATGGATAGACTAAGCACCTGTATGCCTGAGGCAGAAATAGAAGTGGTGGTGCCAGTAAACATCAATGAACTGGTTCATGATGCCCTGGCCTTAAATACCGAAAGGTTTCTTGCCAATGGTGTGGTGGTGGAATGGAGTCCTACCGCTGTACTGCCAAATGTGATGGGGCGTGAGCATCGTCTGCGTGGCATGTTGAATCACCTGATAGAAAACGCCATTGACGCCATGAGTGAACGAGGGCGGAAAATACGCGAATTGACTATCACCACCACACCAGACGATGACGTGATCGTTATTGTTATCGATGACACGGGTGCAGGCATTGCTGAAAAAGATCGCTTCCAGGTATTTCAGCCGTTTTATTCTACCAAGGGCATGAAAGGTAAACGGGCAGGCATGGGACTGACGATGGTGCAGGATGTGGTCAGCGAACACTCGGGCAATATTTCCATTGCTACTGCACCGGGTGGTGGTTGCCGAGTCGAAGTAATGATCCCTCTAGCAGGTATTGCGGATGGGGGCGAGCCATGAGTATTTTTACTTCAGAGTTAAAACACGAAGTAAACAAATCCCATGCTGATCTTTATGCCAAAGAGCTGAACGCTCTGTATGCAGTCAGCAAGGTTCTAAGTCGTTCACTGGATTTACATGAAACCCTGCGTGGTGTACTTGATACGCTGCATCTGGTTGCAGGGATGGAGCGTGGCATGGTTTCCCTACTTGAACCAGAAAGTGGTGAACTGTTATTGAGTGCGGTACATGGTGTCGATGCTGACGTGGGTTTGGATGACGTACGTTATCGTCATGGTGAAGGTATTGTTGGCACCATCCTGGAAATGGGTAAAGAGATGGTGGTGGATACGGTGGCTGATGAACCTCGTTTTCTCGGCAAGCTTGGTCTCTATGATCCAGCCCTGGCCTTCATTGGTGTGCCGATAGAGGTGGAAGAGAAGCTGGTCGGCGTATTGGCGGCGCAGCCGAGTGAAGAGAATCGTTCGTTTTTAGATGAACGGGTTCGCTTTATGAATATGGTTGCCAATCTGATTGGTCAGGCTGTGCGTTTGTCATGGCAGGTGGAACAACAGACCCAGGACCTGACCAAAGAGCGAGACCAGCTTAAACGGGCGGTGCGCAATAACTATGGCTTTTCCAATATTGTTGGCCATACATCACAGATGCGCAAAGTGTTTGATCTGGTGCGCCAGGTTGCCAAGTGGAATACCACAGTGCTGGTACGGGGTGAATCAGGCACAGGTAAAGAACTGATTGCCAATGCCATTCATTACAACTCACCACGTGCAAAGGGTGCTGTGGTCAAACTTAACTGTGCAGCGTTGCCGGATAATCTGCTTGAGTCAGAATTATTTGGTCATGAAAAGGGCGCTTTCACCGGTGCAGTGAATCAGCGTAAAGGTCGATTCGAACAAGCCGATGGTGGCACCATTTTTCTTGATGAGATCGGTGAGATCTCAGCCCAGTTTCAGGCCAAGCTATTACGTGTCTTGCAGGAAGGTGAATTTGAGCGTGTTGGTGGAAATAAAACAATTAAGGTTGATGTGCGTGTAATTGCTGCGACCAATCGTGATCTGGAAAGCGAAGTTGAAGATGGCAGCTTTCGTGAAGACCTTTACTATCGCCTTAACGTCATGCCGATCAATGTACCATCGCTACGTGAACGTTATGAAGATATTCCCAATCTGGCGGAGTTTCTGGTTAGCAAGATAGGTAAACAACAGGATCGAAAACTTGAGATTACCGATAGTGCCGTCCGAGTGCTGATGCGCTATAGCTGGCCCGGCAATGTACGTGAGCTGGAAAACTGGCTGGAACGCGCCGCGATTATGTCAGAGAGTGGAGTGATCGACCGCGACGTAATAGCCGCCACCGGCCTCGAAGAGCAGATTGACGTCGATACTCCAAATGCCGCAGCGACACAAAATAACGTCGACCTGGATGATCCTGATCTTGATGATAGGGAGCGGGTAATTGCTGCGCTGGAGCAAGCCGGTTGGGTGCAGGCCAAGGCTGCGCGGCTGCTAAACATGACACCGCGTCAGATTGCCTATCGTATCCGCACCTTAAATATCCGGGTAAAACAATTCTAATGTAGGGTGGGTTTGTGTTTTTCGCGTAACTCACCAAGCGACACAATAATGGTTTTTACATGCCAAACAATATTATTGAATTCCCAGTCCAGCAAAAACAAAATAAAACAGGCCTAGAGGCTGTCATCGATCAGTCCTTAAGTCAGGTGCCTGCTAAAGATAGGGAAAAACTAAAATTCGAACTGATAAAAACCATCGATAGCTATGATGTATATTTTACTGAGTGGTCACTCAGTATTCCTAAAGATGTTAACGAAGAATTGTTAAAACAGATTTATGACATTGCCCGGCAAGAGCACGAACGCAAGATGTTGATGTTGTCGGATATAATTAAATTGAAAATTCAGACTTTAGTTGATGAGTATTTTCAACGGCGCTAGGGCGGGTTTCAGCCAACACTAGAAAGTTATTCAGCGTCAGCTAGTTGCAGCTTCATTTCATTACAGTCATCAGCAGCAGCACGGTTGCCATCATGATGCCACTCTTCGAATTTTCTGAAGTCACTAGAAAGGAAAATCCAAGTAACGAAGCGACAACCAGATAACTGATTCTCAGGGTTTTGGTTCAGTGTGTAGTGGTCAAATAATTTTGGCCACAGTTTTATATTTAATCCCCAACAATTCCCCCTCCATGGTGGAGCACGAGTGGACCTGTTGTGGACAGATGATATAGATCGCCTCAATTCTCGGGTCAGTCCAAATTAAACACCTTTGATTTGAGGCGATGATCCACCTAGCAAGTACAGACTTAGCAGTCGAAGAGGTTACATTTGATTGACTGGCTGCTTAATACTAACAGCGCCTCTCAGGTCGCCTGGCTTATAGCCGGTGGCTTGGTCATGGGGATATCTCTTTTGCAGTACGCTCTTCACAGCTTCTGGAATTTCAGATTGATTGCCATGACAAGTCAAGCACTGTGGCTTCACGCCAATGGCCTTCATGAAACGGAAATACTCTCCGTTCGGCTCAATGACCAATTCAGAATAGACCATGTCTTGCATTGACTCTCCCTTGTTGGCACGCTCCTGGAATTCGGTCAGCACTTTTTGTTCCCAGATATCCGGCATGGCGAGCATAGGATTACGCACACGAGTGCCCAATCGAGTCACTTTCCAACCTTTTTCACGGGATAGGTCAGCCGCGATATCTGGCGCCACATCAGAGCAGACCTTGATCGCGGCAACCGGGCCATTGGTTTTCATCTCAGCCTTCATGGTGCCGCCCAATTTCTGCAGGAAAGCCTTACTGGCCTCTTCTGCGGCCTGGTGGCGCTGCTCAATATTCTGAGCCAGGGATGAGCTCATACTGACGAAGCTTAGAGAAAAGAAGAAAGCGATAATAGATCTGCGTGTTTTAAAGAACATTTTGTCCTCCCGGGTAAATAAGCTACAGCTCAGTTTAAGGAAAATAACCTTCCTTCTTCACTAACCTACTCTGCATTGCAGGCTTGTGGAGATGTTTACGTACGCAATTTGCATAGTGTGATCCAAATAATGTAATGACCTGCCTTTAACGTACATTACCAGTGTAGCGAACGCCAAAATAATGTATGTGACTAAGTCACATTTGGAAGTGGGAGTCTTTGCCAAGGGCAGGTGTGCGCCACAGGCCAAGACAACGTTAATTTTCATGAGTGGTGATATACAATTGGTATGAAAGATATTTCCTTTCTTGACATGGCGTTTAACCATCATTAAAGTTGCACGCCTGTTTCAGGTGTCCTGAAGGCTTTCGCCCAAAGGATTAAACGGGAAGCCGGTGCGTTCCTGCCATGTAGGCAAAAGAACAAACCCGGCACTGCCCCCGCAACGGTAAACGAGTTAAAGGTCCGCATCCGCCACTGTGTAACTACATGGGAAGGCGCGGTCCCAGGGAAGTATCCCTCTCGTGAGTCCGGAGACCGGCCTGAAGCGTTACCACGGTATAGCGGAGGGCTTTACACGGTGAGCGCTTCTGTCTCCTGTCTGCGCTCGTCCGGATTTCCTCTGCATACTTTTTATTTGCTATGCAATCGCGCGGGTGAGCGCGGAGGAAACCACAATGAAAAAATGCTGCGCCTCAGCAGCAGCTGTCATGCTGTTTTGTTCATCTCCTATAACTATTGCCGGTGATACCGGCGCCCCTATCATCGTCACCGCAAATCGAACGGCACAAACGGCAGACGAGACCCTTGCCTCTGTGACTGTCATCACGCGGGATGACATCCAACGCCAGCAAGCCGAGTCAGTGCAGGATCTGCTGCGCGGTGTGCCGGGTTTAAGCATTGCCAACAACGGTGGTGCCGGTAAAGCCACGTCTTTGTATTTGCGTGGCACTGAGTCTGATCATTTGCTAGTCCTGATCGACGGTGTAAAAGTCGGCTCGGCGACGCTGGGCAGCACGGCCTTCCAGCATCTTCCTGTAGAACAGATCGAGCGCATCGAAATTGTCCGTGGTCCGCGTTCCAGCCTGTATGGTTCCGAGGCCATTGGTGGCGTCATTCAAATCTTCACTCGCAAAGGCGGGGGAGATATCACGCCGTTTGCGAGCATCGGCGTGGCTAGCGACAGCACCTACACAGGGTCTATTGGCATTAGTGGCGGTGGCTCGCGGGGCTGGTTCAGTCTGAACGCCAGTGGTCTTGACGCTGACGGTTTTAATGCCTGTGATGGCAAACCCTCTCCAGGCGGCGCCGGATGTTTTACCAGCGAACCCGATGAAGACGGCTACCGAAATTTATCTACCTCGCTACGCGCAGGTTACCGTTTCAACAAACGCTTCGAGCTTGAATTAAACGCCTTGCGCGCAGACGGTGAAACCGATTTCGACGGCAGCAGTGCCAATCAATCTGAGTCACGCCAACAAGTCCTGGGGACGACGATGCGCGTTGATGTAACGGATGTATGGCATCTTAGTCTGATCGCAGGGCGTAGTCAGGATGACAATGATAATTTCAAGGACGGTGTCTTTAAAAGCCGTTTTGAAACAGCGCGCGACACGATCTCTTTGCAAAACGACTTGTTTTTCGATGCAAGCCAGGTGCTGAGCCTTGGTTACGATTATCAGGATGAAGAGGTCTCTGGCACAACCGCCTATACCATTTCTTCGCGTAACAATAAGGGCCTGTTCATGCAGTATCAATGGGCGATGGCGGCCCATGATTTGCAACTGTCCGTGCGTCGTGATGACAACGAACAGTTCGGCGAACATTCAACCGGCGGTTTTGCCTGGGGTTACGCACTTAATGACAAACTACGCTTTACCTTAAGCTACGGCACCGCCTTCAAGGCGCCCACCTTCAACGAGCTTTATTATCCTGATTATGGCAACGCAATGCTTATTCCGGAAGAGTCAGATAGTGTCGAGCTTGGTTTGCGTGGTGATACTGAATGGGGACGTTGGGCGCTCACCGCCTACCAAACACAGGTCGATGATTTGATTGCTGAGGACGCTGTGATTTTTGCGCCCAATAATATCGATCAAGCGCGCATTCGTGGCATTGAGGCGGAACTCGCCAGCCATGTTATGCAATGGGATTTGCGTGGCAGCGTAAGCCTGCTCGACCCGGAGAATCGTTCATCCGGGATCAACAAAGGCAAGCAGCTGGCACGACGCAGCAAACAATCCTTACGCCTTGATGCAGATCGTCGCCTCGGTGATTATGGCATCGGCGCAACGCTGTTTGCCGAAGCAAAGCGCTACGATGATCTTGCCAATACCCGACCACTCGGCGGTTATGCCACGCTTGATCTGCGTGCTGAATACATCATGAACAGCGCCTGGCGTTTGCAGACTCGAGTGGCGAACCTGCTCGACAAAGATTACCAGACCGCCGCCTTTTATAATCAGGCAGGGCGCAGCCTGTTTCTGACCTTGCGCTATCAACCTTAACTCAGTCTGGAGAAATATTATGATTAAGTTATCTACACGCCATCAACTGTTTGTTGGCTTGGCCCTTGCCGCGCTAATCGCTATTACCCGTGGGCATCACTTTGCCTCTCTTGAGCATCTTCCGGGTGCCTCGTGGGCAGTATTTTTTCTCGCCGGTGTTTACCTACGCCCTGGCTGGGTCTTGCCGGCATTGTTGGCCGAAACCTGGTTGCTGGATTTCGCTGCCTATACCTGGGGTGGTGTCAGCGGTTTTTGCCTGACCCCCGCGTATCTGTTTTTGTTACCGGCCTATGCTGCACTATGGCTGGCGGGTTGTTGGTACGCCAAACAGCATGGCTTTCACTGGCGTACCCTGATGCCATTGTCATTAGCCGTGTTGGGCGGGGCGATGGTCTGTGAATTGTTCTCCAGTGGTGGCTTCTATTTCTTCTCCGGCCGCTTTGCAGAACCAACTGTTGCAGAGTTTGGCGCACGGCTGGTGAAATATTTTCCTGCCTATTTGCAGTCTTTGCTGTTCTACGTGGCTATTGCCAGCGTCATGCACATCATGTTTGCCATGACGCAGCGCGCGGCATCGAGCAAAGATGATATCTCGGCACGATAGCGCCATGACTTCAGCCAATTCATTTCTGTCAAAATCAGATCGACATCGTCGCCGCATGCAGAAAAAAAAGACGGTGGTGGATGCCTCCATTAAGCGTGCGGATAAGGACCAGGGCCTGTTGCTGTTGCTCACCGGCAACGGCAAGGGCAAATCCAGCTCTGCCTTTGGCATGGCTGCACGAGCCTTGGGTCATGGCATGCGTGTTGGCGTGGTGCAGTTCATCAAGGGGTGTAACGATACGGGAGAAGAGGTCTTTTTTCGCGACCATAAAAACATGACCTGGCACGTGACCGGCGAAGGTTTTACCTGGGAAACACAGAACCGCGCACGTGACATAGGGATGGCCGAACGGGGTTGGCAGTTGGCCTGTGACATGCTGACTGATGAAAGCTATGGCCTGGTGATTCTGGATGAGCTGACCTACCTGCTCAACTATGGCTATCTCGATACGGATAAGGTGCTCGCCGATATTCAGGCCAGACCCGCTATGCAGCATGTGGTTGTCACCGGTCGTGCGGCTTCCGATGTGTTGCGCGAGGTAGCAGACACCGTCAGTGAAATTCAAGATATCAAACATGCTTTCCGCGCTGGTATTCGTGCACAGGAAGGGGTGGATCTGTGAGGCCCTATGCCGAGCTTCTGATCACTACGCCCAGCTCAGGACAGGGTAATGTCACTGTGACAGCTGCCTTGGCAGGCCTTGATAGGAATAAATGCCAAGAGCTCTGTGTTTTTAATGCAATGATTGCAATACTGAATGATGGTCTGCAACAGCGGCTGGATCAGTGTTGATGTTCACTCTGCTTGCCGTGATGTCTGCACTTATTCTCGATGCTTGGATAGGCGAACCAAGGCGGCTTCATCCCCTGGTGGGTTTCGGCAAGCTTGCGCAAGTAATAGAGAAAAAGTTCTATGGCGACACGGCCATTCGGGGTGGGATAGCGGTCGCGCTATTAGTTATTCCATTTACTTTGCTTGCGGTGGAACTAACACGGCTGCCTGGTGGCATAGTATTCGAAATCATATTGCTTTACCTCGCTATTGGTTGGAAAAGTCTCGGCGATCATGCCTGTGCGGTGCGGGTCGCATTGCAAAATAATAACCTGTCACTGGCACGTCACTGTGTTGGCATGATGGTCAGTCGTGACACGACAACACTGTCAGCAAGGGGGATTTCAAAAGCGACTGTAGAGTCAGTGCTTGAAAATGGCAACGACGCGGTGTTTGGAGCGATTTTTTGGTTTGTCATTGCAGGTGCTCCCGGTGCGCTTATCTACCGGCTCGCTAATACCTTGGACGCCACCTGGGGTTACCGCAATGCCCGTTATAACCGTTTTGGTTGGGCAGCGGCACGGTTAGATGATCTGCTCAACCTCGTGCCTGCGCGGCTTACTGCACTTGGCTATGGCTTGGCTGGCCAGCTGCGTCCAGCAATCCGTTGCTGGCGGTTGCAGTCCTGTGCTTGGAAGAGTCCAAACGCCGGACCAGTGATGGCTGCCGGTGCAGGCAGCCTTGGTCTAGTGCTTGGTGGGTCTGCCGTCTATCACGGCATGCCTGAGATACGTCCGGTGTTGGGACAAGGGAGTGAACCACGAGCAAAGGATATCGACGAGGCACTGCGTTTAATACGCAGAACCCTGTTCATTTGGCTGCTGGTATTGACTACGGGAGTGTGTTTTGTTGAATCCATTAGAACACTCTGAGCAAGTTGCTCTTCTGCATCATGGTGGTGGATTAAGAGTGGCCGCCCGGCAATACGATATTCCGTTGAGTCGCTGGCTAGATCTCTCCACAGGCGTAAATCCTAATGGCTGGCCGGTGTCGCAATTACCTTCCAGTGTGTGGCTGCGTTTGCCTGAAGAGCAGGATGGCCTGGAAAAAGCGGCACGGGATTATTACGCCGCTGAATGCATCTTGCCGGTTGCTGGCTCACAGGCGGCGATTCAAATATTGCCCCAGTTACGGGCTGCTTCGCGCGTTTGTGTGATTGATCCTGGCTACGCTGAACATTTTCTTGCTTGGCAACACGCCGGGCATACAGTAACGCGGATCAGATCTGATCAACTGGATGAGGCCGCCAGGCAGGTTGACGTCATGGTGATTATTCATCCCAACAATCCTACAGGCATTCGTTTTAGCCGTGAACAATTGCTGGGTTGGAATGCGCAACTTACCGCACGTGGTGGATGGTTGGTGTTGGATGAGGCCTTCATAGATGCAACACCTGAGCAGAGTCTCACGCCCTTGTGCCCACGGCCAGGGTTGATTGTGCTACGTTCATTGGGAAAATTTTTTGGCCTGGCAGGTGCAAGAGTAGGATTTGTCTGTGCTCAATCCGAATTGCTTGCCCGGCTCAAGGTTAGGCTGGGACCGTGGAGCGTGAATGCGCCGGCACGCTGGGTGGCAACGGCAGCACTGCAGGACTATCAATGGCAGAAAAGGACACGTCAACAGCTTTGCCGTGACGGTGACCGACTCAATGCACTGCTGACGCAATTCGGGTTATTGCCTTCGGGAGGCTGTGCCCTGTTTCAGTGGCTGTGCTCGGAGCAGGCCGTTGCGATCCACGGGGCGCTAGCACGCCAAGGAGTGTTTACCCGTTATTTCAGCGATCCATCCAGTTTACGTTTTGGCCTACCAGGTAGTGAATCAGAGTGGAAACGACTAGAAGAAGCACTCGCTGAGGTTTGCACACATGATCTTGTAGGAGGCGATGCATGAACAAGCAGACACTCATGATCCAGGGCACCACCTCTGATGCCGGCAAGAGCACGGTCGTTGCCGGACTGTGCCGTTGGCTGGCCCGCCGCGGTGTCAATGTAGCACCGTTCAAGCCGCAGAACATGGCCTTAAACAGTGCGGTCACCAGCGATGGCGGTGAGATCGGTCGCGCCCAAGCAGTGCAGGCAATGGCCTGTGGTCTTGAACCTCATACTGACATGAATCCTGTTTTACTAAAGCCCAACTCCGATGTTGGTGCGCAGGTCATTATCCACGGTCGCACTGTCGTCAATATGGATGCCGGTGTCTATCACAACTACAAGGCCGTTGCCCTTAAGGCGGTGCTTGAATCCCACCAACGTCTTGAATCCCAATACCAAAACATTATTGTCGAAGGCGCAGGCTCGCCGGCCGAGATCAATCTGCGCGCCAACGACATCGCCAACATGGGCTTTGCTGAGGCGGTAGATTGTCCGGTGGTGATAGTTGCCGACATCGATCGTGGTGGTGTGTTTGCCCATCTGGTCGGCACGCTGGCTCTGTTGAGTGAAAGCGAACAGGATCGCGTGGTTGGTTTTATCATCAATCGTTTCCGTGGCGACATGGCATTGTTGCAACCGGGCCTGGACTGGTTGCAACAACGCACCGGCAAAGCCGTGCTCGGGGTGTTGCCGTATCTACATGGTTTACACCTGGAGGCCGAAGATGCGTTGCCCAGAGAACGATGCGACACAGGTGCGGAGTTTCGCATCATTGTGCCGGCCTTGCCGCGCATCAGCAATCACACTGACTTTGACGCGCTGCGCCTGCATCCCCAGGTTGATTTGCAGTTTGTTGCGCCCGATGAAACGCCTCCGGCTGCCGACTTGATCATCCTGCCGGGCTCCAAGAGTGTGCGCGCCGATCTCGCCTGGTTGCGCGCGCAAGGATGGGATGAGTCGATTCAGCGGCACCTGCGTTATGGCGGCAAGGTCATCGGCATTTGCGGCGGCTTTCAAATGCTGGGTAAGCACATCCATGATCCCAGCGGCATAGAGGGTGATGCGGGTAGCTCATCCGGCCTGGGGCTGCTGGATATGGAAACAAGCCTGGCGGCAGACAAACAGTTGCGCAATGTTCGCGGCAGCCTGGCAATAGCAGATGCTGCCTGCCATGGTTACGAAATCCATGCCGGTATCAGCCAAGGTGCGGCACTTGAGCGCCCGGCTGTGCATCTCGGTGATCGTGTTGATGGTGCCATAAGCAACGACGACAAAGTGATGGGCAGTTATGTGCATGGACTGTTCGACTCTGATGCTGCTTGCGCCGCTTTGCTCAGCTGGGCTGGCCTGCGTTCGGTGCAAAAACACGATTACCTGCAGCTGCGTGAGTCGGCCATCGAGCGCCTGGCCGATGCCATCGATCAGCACCTCGATACTGAGCAGTTGTTAGCACTGCTTGAACTGGGGGAAACATCGCTATGACAACCTTGATCCTTGGCGGTGTGCGTTCCGGCAAGAGCCGTTTGGCCGAACGCCTGGCCAGAGAAAGTGGCTTGCCGGTCAGTTACATTGCCACGGCGACCGCCGATGATGCCGAGATGCAGCGCCGCATCGAAGCGCATTGCCTGGGCCGTCCGGACAATTGGCAGGTCATCGAAGAAGCAGTTTGTCTGGCTGAGGCCCTAATCGAGCAAGCCGCACCGGGGCGATGTGTGTTGGTGGACTGCCTTACGCTCTGGCTAACCAATCTGCTCACCGCAGCAGACGAGCAGGTTTTTGTACGTGAACGTGCAGCCTTGTTATCAGCGCTGCCAACACTGCCGGGGCAGATCATCTTTGTCAGCAATGAAACTAATATGGGCATCATGCCCATGGGTGAACTGAGTCGTCGTTATTGTGATGAGGCAGGGTGTTTGCATCAGGAATTAGCTCAGGTCTGCGATCGGGTGGTGTTGACAGTTGCGGGTCTACCCCATGTGTTAAAAGGAAATATTGCATGAACGAGTCCTTCCCGATTCAGTGGCTGGAGACGCCAGTAGCCAGGCCTGATGAAACTGCCAGGCAAGCAGCACAGGCGCGGCAAGCGATGCTGACAAAACCGCCGGGGGCCCTGGGGCGTCTGGAGGAAATCGCTATTCGCTTGGCTGGTTTGCAAGGCATAACCTATCCCAAGATTGATTGCGTGCATATCACCGTGTTTGCCGCCGACCACGGCATTGCCGCTGAAGGTGTGTCGGCCTTTCCCCAGGTTGTGACGACTGAAATGGTGAAAAACTTTTCCCGTGGCGGTGCCGCCATCAGCGTAGCGGCCAAGGCTATCGGCGCCGAGCTTGAAGTCATCAATCTCGGCACCGCACATGAAACCGGCCCCTTGGAAAACGTAAAAAAATGTGACCTCGGTCGTGGCACCGCCAATTTCAGCCTCGCAGCGGCAATGACCGAACATCAGCTCGCCAACGCGCTGGCCGCGGGCCGTCACGCCGCTGAACGTGCCCAGCTGGCAGGTACAACATTGTTTATTGGTGGCGAGATGGGTATTGCCAATACCAGCGCGGCCACGGCCCTAGCCTGCGTTTTATTAAATGAACCCCCGGCAATGGTTGCCGGCCCCGGCACAGGCCTCGATAGCACGGGTCTTGCGCATAAGGTGAATGTTATCCAGCGTGCCCTTGAGTTGCACAGGGCACATTCAGTTTCGCCATTGGAGGCATTGCGTCGCGTCGGTGGTTTTGAAATTGCAGCCCTGGCTGGGGCATATATTGCTTGCGCACAAATGGCTGTGCCGGTGTTGGTGGATGGTTTTATCAGCACAAGCGCGGCACTTGTTGCCACGCGTCTATGCTCAGGCGTTGAAGAGTGGTTGTTGTATTCCCATGCCTCTGCTGAACCAGGGCACCGTCACATGCTCGATGCGCTTGGTGCTGAGCCAGTGCTTGATTTAGGCATGCGCTTAGGCGAAGCCAGTGGTGCCGCCGTTGCGGTACCGCTGTTGCGCATGGCCTGCGCCTTACACAACGACATGGCCACCTTCGCTGAAGCACAAGTATCGGCACAATGCTGAGTCGCTGACGTAGTTAAATAACAATGCGCCCATTTCTCATCGCCTTACAGTTTCTGACGCAGCTACCGGTACAGGTTTCTAACTATCCTGAGCCTGAAGAAATCGGCCGTTCGTTAGACTATTACCCAGTGGTTGGACTGCTTATAGGCGCTCTGCTAGTGGCTTTCGCCTGGATGCTTGGTGAAACACCCTCGTTGTTAAGTGCCGCCTTGCTGCTCTCTGTATGGGTATGGCTCACAGGAGGCCTACACCTCGATGGCCTGGCAGACAGCGCCGATGCCTGGGTTGGCGGTTTGGGTGATAGGGACAAGACACTGGCGATTATGAAAGACCCCCGCAGTGGTCCTGCCGCCGTGGTTCTTCTCGTTTTACTGTTGCTGATTAAATTTGCAGCGCTGCATGCCATTCTAAGCACTCAACAGTGGCAGGCTTTATTGATAGCACCCATTCTAGGCAGGACGGTGTTGCCGCTATTGTTTCTGAGCACAGCCTATGTGCGCAGCCAGGGTTTAGGCGCTGCGCTCGCCAGGTACAAGTCGCGTCGCTTAGGGGGTATCGTCGCGGGAACTGTGCTTGTGTTGGTGATGACTTTTGGTTTTGCAACATTATGGCTAGTGTTGGTCACAACGGTGGTGCTGTTAGCAATGCGTAGGCTAATGTTGAAGCGTATTGGTGGATGCACAGGAGATACAGCAGGTGCTTTGGTCGAAGTTACTGAAGTAGCCATATTGTTAATTATGATTACATTACGTTAAAGCTAACAATAGTAAGTCGCTTTAAAATAGGCGAGGGTTAACGTTCGTAAAAGAAACAAAGATATAAAAGGCGATTTATTATCCGAAACCGCCAAAGTGCTTTTTCCAGAAATACTTACCAAACGAAAAAAAATCTATACACTTATCACTTGCCCACCCATTCCTTGCATATGGAACCTAGCACAAGAAATAGCATCTATTCATAGAGGATTTTATAGCCAAAGAACAAAACGACGGGATTGTCTCATGCAGAACGAGGAACATTGGCACAGCGCAACAACGGAACAAACCTTCAACCGTCTTAATACTGGTAGCAATGGCTTGGACCAAGCAGAGGCAGGCCGACGACTCGCTAAATTTGGTTTAAACAAACTCCCGGAAGCGAAACGAAAACATGTATTTATTCGCTTTTTAATTCATTTTCACAACGTTCTAATTTATGTTCTGATCGGTGCGGCGTTCATCACCGCATTGCTTGGTCACATGGTCGATACATTTGTCATTCTCGCCGTTGTCTTCATCAATGCCGCCATTGGCTTTGTGCAGGAGGGCAGGTCGGAAAAGGCCATGGAAGCGATTCGTCACATGCTTGCCTTGCGGGCGTTAGTCATCCGCTCTGGTGAGCGACAGAGTGTGAAAGGTGATGAGCTTGTTCCCGGCGATATCGTCTTTCTTGAGGCAGGAGATAAAGTACCTGCCGATTTGCGCCTGATTAAAACTCACGGCTTGCAAATCCAGGAATCGATATTGACCGGTGAATCCGTTGCGGTAGACAAACACACAATGCCAGTCGATCGCGATGCAGTGCTAGGTGACCGCCTCTGTATCGCCTTTAGTGGCACCACGGTCACAAGCGGTCAGGGAATGGGAGTCATCGTCGCCACGGGGGGTAAAACGGAGATCGGTCGTATCAGTGGATTGCTTTCGGATGTGCAATCGCTCGATACTCCGTTGGTAGAACAGATGGGCGTTTTTGCCCGTTGGTTGACACTTTTTGTGCTGGCCATTTCATTTCTGATTTTGGCCTTCGGTTACTTCAAGCTGGAACAGGATTTTGCCAGTCTGTTCATGGCGGTTGTCGGTATTGCCGTCGCTGCAATTCCAGAAGGGTTACCTGCCGTCCTTACCATCACCCTTGCGGTTGGCGTTCAGGCCATGGCACGTCGCAATGCCATTGTTCGTCGTCTGCCGGCGATCGAAACCCTCGGTTCAGTTTCCGTCATTTGCTCAGACAAAACTGGAACGCTCACGCGTAATGAAATGATTGTCAGCACCGTCGCAGCCGCTCAGGAGCAATTTGGAATTCATGGTACCGGCTACGAGCCCGCAGGTGACATAAAAATTGATGATAAAAATATCTCTGTATCAGATCATCCATTGCTACAACAACTCGGCAAGGTGGCTGCTCTTTGTAATGATGCGGAGCTAATCCACAAAGAAGAAACTTGGACAGGTACCGGCGATCCAATGGAAATTGCACTGCTGGCATTCGCTTCAAAAGCCGGATTCGATACCAGAGAACTACGCAGCCAATGGGCTCGCACCGACGTTATTCCTTTTGATTCCAAACACAAATACATGGCAACGCTAAATCACGACCATGAAAACCATGCTGCTATTTTTGTAAAAGGGGCACCCGAAACCGTTTTTGCCATGTGCCAGGCACAGAGCTGCAACCAGGATAGTACGAGGCCACTGGATATCCCATATTGGGAAGAACAAGCCCATAAGATGGCTTCTCAAGGGCTGAGGGTGCTCGCCTTTGCAATAAAAGAAGTAAAACCCGAGCACACCGTACTTGAACATGATGATATAAATCATTCATTAGTCTTTCTGGGCTTGGCTGGTTTCATCGATCCACCCAGACAGGAAGCGATAGACTCCATTGCCAAATGCCATAGCGCTGGAATCGACGTAAAAATGATCACCGGCGATCACGCAGTGACTGCAGTGGCCATAGGTAAACAACTCGGTCTAAAAAATAGTGACAAAGTACTCACCGGCGCTGAGTTAGAAAAACTGGATGACGATCAACTTAAATCCTGCGTGCAGGAAATTGGCATTTTCGCCCGCACCAGCCCGGAACATAAACTGCGCCTCGTCATGGCACTGCAAGCCAATGACATGATCGTCGCCATGACTGGTGATGGCGTGAATGATGCCCCAGCGCTTAAGCGCGCCGGGGTCGGTGTGGCGATGGGTAAAAGCGGCAGTGAGGCTGCTAAGGAAGCAGCTGAAATTGTCCTGGCAGATGACAACTTCGCCACCATTGTCGCCGCCATTAAAGAAGGGCGTACGGTCTATGACAATATTAAAAAGGTCATCAGCTGGACGTTGCCGACTAACGCTGGTGAGGCAATGACCATCATCCTCGCTTTGCTACTCGGGTTAAGCCTGCCCATTTCACCGATCCAGATTCTATGGATCAACATGATTACCGCAGTCACCCTAGGTATCGCACTCGCATTTGAAGCGACCGAACAGAACACCATGCAGAGACCACCTAAAGCACGAAACGATGCGCTCCTCAGTGTTGGCCTTATGTGGCACATCGTGCTTGTTGCCTGTCTGTTCCTCGCTGGTGTGTTTGGTATGTACGAATACGCCATTATTCAGGGCTATTCTGAAGAGCTGGCTCGTACCATTGCGATGAACACACTGGTTGCTCTGGAGATTTTTCATCTCTTTTTTATTCGAAACATGAATACCACAGCGTTAAGTATAAAAGCCATAGCCGGTAACAGGGTTGTTTGGATAGCGGTAAGTATTGTTGTAATGGCACAACTGGCCATTACCTATGTACCTTGGATTCAATCAATCTTCGAAACCGAAGCAATGAAGCTATTCGATATTATGTT